>JAEEGI010000731.1_pt1 | contig 89935 bp, 54 predicted proteins | sample 8958751 | NCBI WGS metagenome assembly JAEEGI01 (sample SAMN16246545, study PRJNA631951) | gut metagenome | biome: gut microbiome; feature: rumen; material: KS-attached | host: Bos | place: Iran: Karaj | collected 2018-10 | reverse complement strand
CCTCACGCTCACGAAGGTGCGCTCCTGGATCCTGAACGCGATTCCGCTCTCGCTCAAGCACGCCATCGGCGCGGGCATCGGCCTGTTCATCGCCTTCATCGGCCTGCAGAACGCCGGTATCATCGCCAACAACGACGCGACCCTCGTCGGCCTCGGTGACATCACCCACGGCACGGCCCTCCTCGCCGTCATCGGCATCGTCATCACCGGCGCGCTCGTGATCCTGAAGGTCCGCGGCAGCATCCTCATCGGCATCCTCGCGACGGCCATCATCGGCCTGTTCATCAAGGATCCGGCCTCCGGCGAGGCGATCACCAAGTTCTCCGGCGTCGTGTCCGCCCCGGACAGCGTGGCCCCGATCTTCTGCAAGTTCGAGTGGAGCAGCATCCTGAGTTGGGACATGCTCGCGGTGGTCTTCACCTTCCTGTTCATCGACATGTTCGACACGATGGGCACCGTCATCGGCGTTTCCCAGAAGGCCGGCATGGTGGATGAGCAGGGCAATGTGGACGGCATCGACAAGATGTTCATGGCCGACTCCATCGCCACGGTCGTCGGCGCCTGCCTCGGCACCTCCACCACAACGACTTATGTAGAAAGCGCTTCCGGCGTCGGCGACGGCGGCCGTACCGGCCTCACGGCCTTCACGGTGGCCGGCCTCTTCGCCCTGGCCCTGTTCTTCTCCCCGATCTTCCTCGCCATCCCCGGCGCCGCCACGGCCCCCGCGCTCGTGATCGTTGGCGTGATGATGATGGCCCCGGTCGCCAAGGTCGACTGGGAGGACTTCTCCGAGAGCATTCCGGCGTTCCTCACCGTCCTGCTGATGCCCGTCGCCTATTCCATCTCCGACGGCATCCTGATCGGCGTGATCGCCTACGTCCTCCTGAACGCCTGCGCCGGCAAGTTCAAGAAGATTTCGCCGACGATGTGGGTCCTCGCGGTCCTGTTCGTGCTGAAGTACATCTTTATCTAACGGGGCACTCACGCTCCGACATCTGAACGGGGCTTACGCTCCAACGCTGCGGAACAGGGTTCAAACCTCATAAAAATTCGGTTTGAACCCTGTTCCTCCGCTTTCTCCGCTTGTACTGCATCCTCCGTTAGCGCCATTTGGGCTGGAGGAAATGCCGGGCGTTTATTGTAAGTGACGGAGACGTCCCATTTTTTGGCAGGTTACCGTCAAAAAGGGCGTATTTTGAAGGAGACGTCCCAAAAAATGGGACGTCTCCTGCAGTGTCGTTTCTCGGGGCCGCTAACGCAGGAAGGCGCCCTCGGCGCGGAGTTCGTCGCGGAGGCGCGCCACGTCGATGGCGCGGGGCGGGAGGCCGGTTTCGGCCGCGATGGACGCGGCCTTTCCGGCGGCCTCGCCGATGCACATCGCCGGGCCCATGACGCGGACGGAGGCCAGCGCCAGGTGGGTGGCCGAGATGCAGCGGCCGGCGCAGAGGAGGCCGTCCACCTGCTGCGGGACGAGGCAGCGGTACGGGATGTCGTAGCAGTCCGGGCACCACATCAGGGTGCAGTCGCCGCCGACGGGATGGTGGAGGTCCACCGGGTAGGCGGCCACGCCGATGGCGTCGTCGAAGCGGGCGCAGTCGAAGATATCCTGCTCTGTCAGGACATATTCCCCGATGATGCGCCGGGTTTCGCGGATGCCCATGAAGGGCGCGACGCGGTCCACGTAGGCGTTTTCGAAGCCGGGGATGTAGGCCTTCAGGTAGCGGGCGATCTCTTCGTTCTGCCGGATGCAGACCTCTTCGCCGCGCGTGTACTGTTCCGGATCGGTGGCGTCGATGCCGTTGACGCGGGACATGTTGACCCACCACTCGTCCGGGGCCATGCCCGTCATGAAGATGGTCCGTTCGACCGGGATGTGGAATCCCGCCTCCCGGGCCTGCCGGATCTGGTTGCGGAAGCCGACCATGGTGCAGTTGTCGTCCGCGCGGAAGAATTCGTTGGGAATGAAGTCGATGTCGTAGATTTCCGGATGGTCGGCGACGGCGTCGCGGAGCTTCCGCGAATCGACCCCGCGCATGGAGAACATCAGGGTCGGGGGCTGGGCAATGCCCTTCTCATTGCCGTAGGCCATCGGCGCACCGGCGCGGAACGCCACGTCGCCGTCGCCCGTGCAGTCGACGACGACCTTGGCGAGGATCGCCTCGCGGCCCTTCTTCGACTCGATGATGACGCCCTTGACGGCATTGCCCTCTTTAATGACATCCACGAACATGACGTACATAAGTACCTTGACCCCACATTCTTCCATGATTTCCCAGGCGAGGCGCTTCGTGCCTTCCGGGTCGATCATCGTGAGGCTCACGTGCAGGGGGCAGGCGCGGTGATGGGTCGCCTGTCCGCGGGCGCGGAGGCGCTCGACAAACTGCAGGGGAAGGCCCTTGATGACCTCGTTGCCCTTCCGGCCGAGGAAGCCGAGCAGCGGCAGGCCCTGGGTCATGTTGCCGCCGAGGGAGCCGCGGTTCTCGATGAGCATGACGTCGAGGCCCTTGCCGGAGGCGGCCTGGGCGGCCATCAGGCCGGCAGGACCGCCGCCGACGACGAGCACATCGACGGAAGCCCGCACGGGAATCTCCCGCGCGGGCTCGTGAACAAACTGTGCCATAGGCTTATCCGAGGAAGGCGCCATTTGCGAGCAGGTCTTTTTGGACGGCCTTGACATCGACGTCTGCGACGGCGACGCCCTCGTCGAGGGCGATGCGCGCGGCGGTGCCGGCAGCCTGGCCGAGGGCCATGCAGGTGGACATCACGCGAGTGCCCGCCATGGCTTCATGCGTGAAGGAAGAGCAGCGCCCGGCGACGAGCAGCCCGCCGACCTTCTCGGGAACGAGGCAGCGGTACGGGATGTCGTGGTTGTCCTTGGCGAAGAGCATCGTGCAGTCGCTGCCGGTCGAGTGGTGAATGTCCACCGGATAGCCGGCGACGGTGACGACGTCGTCGAAACGGCGGCTCTCCAGGATGTCCTCGGCGGTCAGCACGTACTTGCCGACCATGACGCGGCTTTCGCGGATGCCCAGGAACGGAGCGACCTTCTCGACCTCAAGGTCCTTGAAGCCAGGAACATAGCGGCGCAGGTACGCGTTAATCCGGTACATCTGCCGGCGCGCCTCGATCTCGCCGAAGGTGTAGCTCTCCGGTTTGGTCGAATCGACGCCGCTGACGCGGGACATGTTGACCCAGATCTGGTCGTCCTTGAGGCCCGTGATGAGGATCGTGCGGGCGACGGGGATGTCCAGGCCGTCCTTGTTGGCCTGGTTGATCTGGTTGCGGAGGCCGACGGTGATGAAGTAACGCCTGGCGAACTGCTCCGGCGGCATGACGTCCATGTCGAAGACGTCGCGGTGGTTGACGAGCGCGTCGCGGAAGGCGGCCATGTCCACTTTCCGGACGGAATACATCAGGGTCGGGGGCTGCATGCCGCCGTCCTTGTCGCCCTTGTGCATCTCGACGCCGGCGCGGGTGGCGACGTCGCCGTCTCCCGTGCAGTCGATAACGGTCTTGGCGAAGATGACTTCGCGGCCGGCCTTGGATTCGATGATGACGCCCCTGACGGTATCGCCGTCCTTGATGACATCGGAGCAGAAGACATACATAAGCACCTCTACACCAACCTCTTCCATCATCTCAAGCGCGACGGTCTTGACCTCTTCCGGATCGATGATCGTCAGGCTCATGTGGTTCTTGCAGGGCACGTGCGGGCCGGCGGCGCCGCGGGCGGCGAGCCGGTCGATCAGTTCCTGCGCAAATCCCTTGACGCACTGCTTGCCGTTGACATCCAGGTAGGCGAGGATGGGCAGGCCGAGGGTCAGGTTGCCGCCGAGATAGCCGCGGCTTTCCAGGAGCATCACCTTGCGTCCGTTCCCGGCGGCCGCCTTGGCGGCCATGATGCCGGAAGGACCGCCGCCGACGACGAGGATGTCCACCTCGGCGCGTACCGGAAGTTCCCGGGCGGGTTCGTGCCAGGTCCTCATTTCTCGATCTGTTTGAAATAGCGGTAGGTATTGACCTTCAGCTCGCCGGCGGCCAGGTCGTCGACAACGATGGTGCCGCAGGGGTGGTCCTGCAGGGCGGAGAGGGTCACGACGTGCGTGAGCGGCCCCTCGACGGCCTGCGCGATGGCACGGGCCTTCTTGTGGCCGAACGCGAGGATCAGCACCTCGGCGGCGCTGAGGACAGTGGCGACACCCACGGACATCGCCTGCTTCGGGACCTTGTTGATGTCGCCCTCGAAGAAGCGGGAGTTCACCAGGAGCGTGTCGTAGGTGAGGTCCATGACGCGGGTGCGGGACTTCAGGGAGGAGAACGGTTCGTTGAAGGCGAGGTGGCCGTCTTCGCCGACGCCGCCGAGGAAGAGGTCGATGCCGCCCGCCGCCACGATGGCGGCCTCGTAGGCCTCGCACTCGGCCTTCAGGTCGGGGGCGTTGCCGTCGAGGAGGTGGATGTTCTTCCGCGGGATGTCGATGTGGTTGAACAGGTACTTGTCCATGAAGCTGTGGTAGCTTTCCGGGTGCTCGACCGGCAGGCCGACGTATTCGTCCATGTTGAAGGTGACGACGTTCCGGAAGGAAAGCTCGCCGGCCTTGTACATGCGGATCAGCTCGGCGTAGGTCTCGATCGGGGTGGAGCCGGTCGCGAGGCCGAGGACGAAGGGTTCGGCGGTCCGGGCGGCTTTCGCACGGATCGCATCCGCGATGTGGCGGGCGGCCCACAGGGACGCCTCATGCTGGTTGTCTCTGATAATGACGTTCATATGCTTTCGGTTCAATAAAGTTTCAGGAATACCTCGATGGCCTGGTATTCGGCCATGCCGAGCTGGTCATACAGCCTGGCGGTGTTCTGCGTGCGCTCTTCGGCGCGCTGCCAGAACTCGCGCGGGTCATCCCCGGGGAAGGGGACGATGTCCTTCTGCGACAGGTGGCGGAAGATGGCGTGGCGCTTCTTGATCAGCTCGTCCGGACTCAGCGGGACGGCCATGTCCACGCGGCCGAGCTCCCATTCCATCCAGGCGCCGCGGTAGAGCCAGACATGGGTGCCGGACAGCCACTCGGCGCCCTCTTCCTTCAGCTGCTCAATCGCTTCCATCGCCGCCTCCGTGCAGACGCGGTGGGTCCCGTGCGGGTCCGCGAGGTCGCCGGCCATGAAGATCATGTGCGGCTTCAGCTGCGCGATGAGGGCCTTGATGATGTCGATGTCGGCCTGGGTGCGCGGATTCTTCTTCACACCGCCGGATTCATAGAAAGGGAGGTTGAGGAAGTGGGCGTTGCTGTTGTCGTCCAGCCCGAAGGAGCGGACGGCCCCGCGGGCCTCGCTGCGGCGGATGGCGCCCTTGATGTCCAGGAGCTCCCGCGGTTCCGGCTCGCCGGGGACCTTGCTGTCGATGAGGGCCTTCACCTCGGCGAAACGGTCGCCGAAGCCGAGCTGGGCGGCGCAGTCCATGTGCTGGAGCACGACGTCGTCGTGGACCGCCACGTTGCCGGAGGTCTCGTAGGCGACATGGACGTTGTGGCCCTGGGTGGCCAGGCGGATGAAGGTGCCGCCCATCGAGATGACGTCGTCGTCCGGGTGGGGCGAGAAGATCAGGACGGTCTTGGGATAGGGCGTGGCGGCGACGGGACGGGTCGAATCGTCCGCATTCGGCTTGCCGCCGGGCCAGCCGGTAATCGTATGCTGGAGGTCGTTGAAGACCTCGATGTTGATCTTGTCATAGGGGCCGAACTTCTCGAGCAGCTCGCTCAGCGAGTTGTCGAGATAGTCCTTCTCCGTGAGCTTGAGGATCGGCTTCCCGACCGTCTGGCAGAGCCACACGACGGCCTTGCGGATGAACTTCGGGGTCCAGTCGCAGGGGCCGACGAGCCAGGGCGCTGTGACGCGGGTGAGGAGGCTGCCGGCGGTCTCGTCCACGTAGAAGGTGATGTCCTCGTGGCGCTGCAGGAGGGAGGCCGGGCAGGCCAGGTCGACCTCGCCCTCGGCGATGGCCTTGACGGCCGCCGCCTTGTCCTCGCCCCAGGCCATCAGGATGACCTTCCTGGCGCTGAGCATCGTGGAAATACCGATCGTGATCGCGCTTTCCGGGGTCGCGGCGATGTCGTGGTTGAAATTGCGGGACTGGCGTTTGCGGGAGCGGTAGGAGAGGCGCACCGTCCGGGTGCGGCTCTTCTCCGTGCTGCCGGCCTCGTTGAAGCCGACCTGGCCCTGCTCGCCGATGCCGATGACCAGCAGGTCCATCCCGCGGGCGATCTTGTCGAATTCCGCGCAGTAGGCGGAGACGCGCTCCTGCGGGACCGTGCCGTCCGGGATGTGGATATGTTCCTTGGGGATGTCGATCCGGTCGAGGAAGGCCTCATGGAGGCGGTAATTGCGGCTCTGGTGCTCATCCTTGCTGGAAGGATAGTACTCGTCGATGGACACGATCTCCACGTTCCGGAAGGAGACTTCACCGGCGGCGTTCCGCCGGGCGAGTTCGTGGTAGAGGGAGACGGGGGTGATGCCGGTCGTGAGGCCGAGTTTGAAGGGGCGGTCCGCAGGGGCCTCGTTGATGGCCTTGACCACCAGGTCGGCGATCCGGCGGGAGGCGTCGCGGGATTCCGGGAGGATCTCCGTCCAGATCTTTTCGTAGCTGTGTAGGATACCGAGCGGGAGGCCCTTTTCGATCAGGCCGCCCTCGTAGGGAAGGGTGAAATGCTTCATCGTCCGGTAATTACAGTTGATTGTCAGCGAGTTTGAAGGTGTTGCCCTGCGACATGTCGCCGGTGGTCATGCCCTTTTTCAGCCAGCGCATCCGCTGGGCGGCGGTGCCGTGGGTGAAGGACTCCTCGACGGCGTAGCCCTGGGACTTTTTCTGGAGATAGTCGTCGCCGATGACCGAGGCGCAGTTGATGGCCTCCTGGAGGTCGCCGTCATCGAGGGAGCCGAACATGGAGCCCTCGTAGTGGGCCCATACGCCGGCATAGAAGTCGGCCTGGAGTTCGATGCGGACGCTCATCCGGTTGGCGTCGGTCTTCGACATCCGGGCCATCTGGCTGTGGGCCTGGCCGAGGGTGCCGACGAGGTTCTGGACATGGTGCCCGACCTCGTGGGCGATGACGTAGGCATAGGCGAAGTCGCCGTCGGCGCCGAGGGAGCGTTTCATGGTCGAGAAGAAACTCAGGTCGATGTAAAGATTCTCATCCGCGGAGCAGTAGAACGGGCCCATCGCGGCCTGGCCGGTGCCGCAGCCGGTCGCCGTCGCGTTCGTGTAGAGCACGAGGGTCGGATTGCGGTAGGTGCCGATGCCGTTCTGCTTGAAATAGGAGGACCAGACGTCCTCCGTGCTGGCGAGGATCTGGCGGGAGAATTTGGCCAGGGCCTCCTCCTCGGGGGTGAATTCCCGGTTCTCCGTGGTCACGGTACCGGCGCCCAGGCCGCCGACGTTCTGGACATTCTGGATGACATCGCCGATGTTGCCGCCCATCAGGAGGGTGATCAGTCCGACGACGAGGATGCCGCCGAGGCCGAGACCCGCGGCCGTGCCGCCGCTCATCCTCCTGCGGTCTTCAACATTCGCGCTTTCGCGCCTTCCGTCGAGTTTCATTTCTTATGTGCTTATAATCAACTTACAAATATAATAAAAAATGCTGTCAGCGGATGCCGTAACGGCGGAGAATCCGCAGGACCTGCCTTTCGATGGACAGCGCCCAGACCCCGTAGCCGTGATCGGACGGATGGATGCCGTCCACAGAGGTCTCGTGGTCCTTTTCGGTGGCGTTGGGATGGATGTAATAGACGTCCTTGTAGCGCTTGCAGGCGATGGCCATCAGGCTGTCGGCCACGTCGATGCGCCCCTGCTCGGCCCGTTCGGCACCCTTGTCGAAATTGCGTCCCTCCCGGTAGATGGTGCGCTGGAAGATCAGCGGCACGCCGGGATGGGCGGCCTGGAGCCGCTCGATGAAGGGGAAGAGGCGCTCCCGGATCTCGGCGATGCTGGGATTGGAGAAGGTGTCAAAGATAAAGGCTTCTGCATCAACTGCTTCCAGCGCCTGGAGGGAATAGGGCTGCATCTTGCACTGGCCGCTCATCCCGAGGCTCAGGAGCTGGATGCCGGTATGGCGGGCGAACTGGGCCGGGTAGGTCATGCCCGCGCGGCTGCAGGAGACGCCGTGGGTGTAGCTGGAGCCGTAGATGGCGACGCGGTGGCGGAAGGGGACGGGAATCGCTTCGATGACGGCACCTTCCTCCACGCCGATTTCCAGGCCGCGGAGTTCGCTGTAGAGCGGCAGGTAGAGGAGGCATTCCTTCATCCCGGCTTCCATGTTCTTGATCAGGTTGAAGGACTTGTCTTCCTTGCCGTTGGCGGGGGCGGCGGAAGCGGCATAGACCCAGTGGCCGTCCGGGGAAGGCGCAAAGCGGCCTTTCTGCTCAACGGCTTTGATGTAGAGGTCGAACCCCCTGTGGGCCAGGACGTTCGTCGTGACGCCGTAGTAGAGTTCGCCGTATTCCGGCCGGAGCTGGATGGCGGTGGAATTGGTCCGGAAGGCGACCATGATCCCGGAGGCGGAGCGGACCTGGAAGTTCTGCCATTCGGTCCAGCCCTTGAAACGGGCCGTATCGACACGGTGATAGGGGTTCGGCGTGTCGGGGAAGATTTTCCCCGCGAGGGTCAGTTCCGCGGCTTCGGTGTAGCTGTAGCGGACATTCCTGGCCGTTTCGCCGCTCCGGGACTGGATCTGCCCGGCGGCGAGCACCGTCCAGAGGAGGGCGGCGAGGGTGAGGAAGCGTTTCATTACCTGATCCCGTATTTGCGGAGGATCCGCAGGACTTTCTTCTCGATGGACCGCTCCCAGAGGGTGTAGCCGTAGTTGGTCGGATGGACGCCGTCCACCGAGGCCAGGTGGTCCGGAGACGAGGCGTCGGTGCGGACGTAATAGACGTTCTTGTAGCGCTTGCAGGCGATGGCCATGAGGCTGTCGGCCATGTGGTGCTTGTCGGCCTCCTTCTTCTCCGCGGCGAGGCTGTAGTTGCGGCTTTCGCGGCGGATGGTGCGCTGGAAGATGAGCGGGATGTCCGGATGGGCGGCCTGGACGCGCTCGATGAAGGGGAAGAGGCGCTCCTTGATCATCTTCGCGTCGGGGTTGGAGAAGCCGTCGAAAAGGAGGGCGTCCACGTCGGCGGCGGCCAGGACATCGGCAAAATAGGGCTGGAGCTTGGAATTGCCGCTGCAGCCGAGGCTGAGGAGCTGGATGCCGGTGCGGCGGGCGAACTGGGCGGGATAGGTCATGCCGGCGCGGGAGGTGCTGGAACCGTGGGTGTAGCTCGAGCCGAAGATGCCGACCCTGTGGCGGAACGGATTCGGAAGCGCCTCGATGACAGCGCCTTCCTCGATGCCGATCTGCACGGAATTGACTTCGGCGTAGAGCGGCAGGTACATCAGGCATTCGTGCATGGAACCGTCCATGTCCTTGATCAGCGTGAGGGTCTTGTCCTCGGTCCCCTGGCTGCGGACGGCCGCGGCGGCGAAGATCCATTCCCCGCCTTCCCGGATATACAGGTCATAGCCGCGGGCGGCAATGCCGTTGGTGTTGGTCGGGAACTGCATCTGGCCATAGACGGTCTTGACCGTGATCTCTTTGGCGTTGGTCCGGAAGGCGACGGCCAGGCCGGAGGACTCGCGGACCTGGAGGTTTTCCGTCGGGGTGAATCCCTTGTGGACGACGGTGTCCACGCGGTGATAGGGGTTCGGGGTGTCCGGGAAGAGCTTGCCGGTGAGGGTCAGGGCGGATGCTTCGGTGTAATGGTGCCTGCCCTGGGCGGAGAGGAGGGCGCCTCCGGAGAGGAGGACGGCCAGGAGGAGGGAAAGAATCTTTTTCATATGCGGCTTATTGCAATTGGCAGCCGAAAGTTACGAAAAATATCGATAAGTTTTGTACATTTGCGAACCAACACAATGATAACATGGCAGACTCTTTTCTCAATTTCTTCAGAATGAGCGCGCCTTCCGCCCAGAAGGTGGCTCCGGAAAACCAGGACCGGGTGTACAAGCGCCTGCGTTTCTCGACGTTCCTGGCCGGTACGTTCGGCTATGCGCTCTACTACGTGTGCCGCCTCTCGATGGGCGTGATGAAAAAGCCGCTCATCGACGCGGGCCTGCTGAACGCGACCCAGCTCGGTATCATCGGTACCTGCCTGTTCTGGGCCTACGCCGTCGGCAAGCTCATCAACGGCTTCCTCTGTGACAACTCCAACATCAAGCGCTTCATGGCAACGGGCCTCGTGGTCTCGGCCGCCATGAACTTCACGATGGGTGTCCTCGGGGTGAGCGCCTTGAACGGCGGGATAGCCAACTCGCTGCTGTTCATTTCCTTCGCCATCTGCTGGGCCATCAACGGATGGGCGCAGTCGATGGGCGCTCCGCCCGCGATCATCGGCCTGTCGCGCTGGTTCCCGCGCCGGATCTACGGGACCTATTACGGTTTCTTCAGCGCCTCCCACAACATCGGCGAGGGCCTTTCCTTCATCTTCGTCGGCTCCCTCGTCGGGGCTTTCGGCTGGAAGTGGGGCTTCTTCGGCGCGGCTCTGGCCGGCGTCGTCGGCATCGTCCTGATTCTCCTGTGCCTGCATGACACGCCGGAGAGCAAGGGACTCGAGCCGATCGAGGTACTGTCCGGCGAGGCGGAGAAGAAAGATGAGATGACCGCGGCCGAGAAGCGGGAGCAGACCCGCCGGATGCAGAAGGCCGTGATCAAGAATCCCGGCGTCTGGATCCTCGCCCTTGCGAGCGCATTCATGTACATGAGCCGCTATGCCATCAACGAGTGGGGCGTCATTTTCCTCCAGGAGGCGAAGCAGTATTCGCTGACCGAGGCCAGCGCCATGATCGGCATCAACCCCATCTTCGGCATCCTCGGCACGGTGATTTCCGGCTGGCTTTCCGATGCCGTGTTCAAGGGGGACCGCAAGTATCCGGCCTTCGTCGCCGGCGTGCTGGAGGCCATTTCGCTGGCGCTCTTCCTCTTCGGCGGCCCGGCCCGCTGGGTCAACATCCTTGCGATGGTCCTCTTCGGCATCGCCATCGGCGTGCTGATCAGCTTCCTCGGCGGCCTGATGGCCGTTGACCTGGTTCCCCGCCAGGCGACCGGCGCGGCCCTCGGCATCGTCGGCATGGCCTCCTATGCCGCGGCCGGCCTCCAGAACCTGATCACCGGCGTGCTGCTGGACAACCACATCGTGGACGGGGTCCATGACTTCACCTATGTCAGTTACTTCTGGCTGGGCGCCGCCATCATTTCCTTCCTCCTTCCGATCCTGAACTGGCGCCGAAAGCAGCAGGTCATCTAGCGACACAGAAATAATAACCTGCATCTCCGGTGGCATTTACCCGGATAGGGCTGCGAAGCAGCAGACACCGGAGATGCAGGTTATTATTCAGGTTATTATTTCTATTACCGGTGGCATTTACCCGGATAGGGCTGCGAAGCAGCAGACACCGGTGATGCAGGTTATTATTTCGCCCAGTAGGGATATTCGATAACGCCGATGCCGGTAATGATGCCGACTCGGCGTTTCTGTTCCTTCGCCCCGAGCTGGAGGGGAGAGCGTTCCAGCGGCGACGGCAGGCAGAGGGCGAGGTTGACGGCCTGGTCGCGGTTCAGTTTGCGGGCGCTTTTGCCATAGTAATACCGGGTTGCGGCCTCCGCTCCGAAGAGGCCTTTTCCGGTTTCCACGACGTTCAGGTACACTTCCATGATGCGGCGCTTCCCCCAGAGCCTTTCGATGAGGAAGGTCCAGTAGCCTTCCATCGCTTTCCGCGCCCATGTGCGGCTTCCGAAGGTGAAGACGTTCTTTGCGGTTTGCTGCGATATGGTGCTGCAGCCGCGGAGGGGCTTCCCTTCCGTCCGGTGCGCCTTGACCATCTTCTGGATTTCCGGCCAGTCAAAACCATGGTGCAGGAAGAAGGACCGGTCCTCGCAGGAGACGACGGCCTGGATCAGATGGGGGGAGATCTGCTTCAGGGGAACCCAGTGTTTGTGCGTGCGGTATTCCTTCGCTTCCCGGAACTGGAAGGAGCGCTTGAGCATCAGCGGCGTATAACGGACCGGGACCCATCTGAACAGCAGCACCACCAGGACGCTGGCGGCGACGAGCCAGAGGGGGATCCGGAGGAAGATCCAGTATGCGGCGCTTCTTTTTTTCATGGGCTACTGTCCCCGGCCCGAGGCGGTGATCAGGCCGTGGAGGCGGGTGTTGAAGGACGTGGCCGACAGGAGGGATTCCAGGGTGCAGTGCATCCGGTAGCGCCAGTAGTGGCGCGGATTCGCCGGGATGTTGATGCGCTCGTCGATGGGGTCGCCGCCGAAGCGGAGGCCGCCGTCGATGGAGAGCCAGTCCTGCAGCGGCAGGATACAGAGCATTGCAGGCGAAGCAAGATGCTGGCTGACAATCATTTCTGCGACCCATGGCTCGCAGGTCGCGGGTACCTCTCCCGTGCATCCGAGCAGCGTATTGTAGTAGCGCTGGGAGGCCTCGCGATCCTCTTCCCACCAGGCGCGGAGGGTGGAGGTGTCGTGGGTGCCCGTGGCGCAGACGCAGTTGTAGGGGTAGGTCGCCGGGTCGCCGAATTCGACATCCATGGACTTCGGCATCCGCTGGATTTCCAGGCTGAGGATGCCGAGGTCGGCCATCGTCTCGGGGACGGTCGCGGGGATCATGCCAAGGTCTTCGCCGCAGGAGAGCATCCCCGTCGAGCGGAGGAGGGCGGGCAGTTTCTCATAGGCCCGCGCCTTCCAGAACTGGTTGTGGCGGTGGTAGAAGAAATCATTGTAGAGGGCATCGTAGGCCTCTTTCTGCCAGGGAGCGAGGCGGGCGTATGCCGGCGTGTCCTGCGCGGCGATGCGTGGGTGCCACCAGCCTTTCTTGTGCGGGTCCTCGACGAAGAGCACGTCCTCTTCGAATTCGCCCTTCGGGCAGGGGAGTTCGAACCCGTGCTGCATCAGTTCCTCGCCGCTGTAGGGGAGTGCCGGGCTGAAATGGCCCATCAAGCCACTCTTGTACGGCACGGGGATCTCCCAGATGCGGAAGAAGCCGAGGATGTGGTCGATGCGGTAGGCGTCGAAATATTCGTTCATCTTGCGGAGACGGGCCTTCCACCAGGCATAGCCTTCGGCGGCCATCGCGTCCCAGTTGTAGGTCGGGAAGCCCCAGTTCTGGCCGTCCGCCGCGAAGGCGTCCGGCGGGGCGCCGGCCTGGGAGTCCATGTTGAACAACTGCGGGGAAGCCCAGGCGTCCGCGCTCGTCCGGCTGACGCCGATCGGGAGGTCGCCCTTCAGTGCGACGCCCCGGCGGTGGGCATAGGCGACGGCCTCCTTCAACTGCTTGTCCAGCAGGAACTGGACCCAGCACCAGAAGCCGGCCTCCGCCGCGTGGGCGCTGCGGACCGCATCGGCTTTCCGCTTGGTGTATACCGCATTGGCGCCCCACTGGCTGAAGTCCGCCGTACCGTTGAGGTCACGGAGAATGCAGTAGGCGGCGTAGGGAAGGAGCCAGTCGGCGTTCTTGTCGACAAACTCTTTGTATTCAGCTGATTCCAGGTCGGTTGTCTTGGCGTAGGCCTTGCGGAGCAGGCGGAGTTTCTCGCTGTTCACCCGCTCGTAATCGACCTGCGGGAGGCTGTTCAGCTCTTCCTGCAGGGCCTTGTAGGCAGGTGTCCGGCGGATACCTGCGGCGGGAAGGTGGATGAACTGCGGATGGAGGGCGAAGGAGCTGACGGCGTTGTAGGGGTAGGAATCCCGCCAGGTGCCGGTCATCGTCGTGTCGTTGATCGGGAGCAGCTGGAGGATGTTCTGCCCGGTGGCGACGGCCCAGTCCACCAGTTTTTCGAGGTCATGGAACTCGCCGACGCCGAAGCTTTCCTCCGTCCGGAGGGAGAAGACCGGCACGGCCGTACCCGCGCCCCGCCAGGGGAGGGACTGGAAGGCCGGGACGAGGTCGTTCACGACCAGATGCGTGCCCTTGGCGGGCACTTCGGCGAAGAGGTGGTTCGGCCCTTCCTCCCAGCGGACGATCCGTCCGTTTTCCACGAGGACGAACTTGAATTCGAAGGGATTCCGGACATCCAGCGTGACGCTCCACCAGGGGAAGCGGCTGTCATCCAGCAGGATGGGCTTCGCCCAGTCGGCGTCGGTGACGATCGCGGCCCCAAGGCCGGGCCGTATCTGGGCCGCCGGGATGACGAACGTGACGTTCCCGCCGCCGGGCAGCGTTTTCTGCGTGTCCGTGCGGAAGGAACGGCCTTCGCTGCGGCGGAAGACGACATCGCTGAAGGCGGAGGACCAGAAGGCGGAATCCGCGGGGCGGTCCGTCCAGCGGTCGCGGACCGTGACCGCTCCGGCGCCCTCCGGCGCAAGGAAGCGCCGGCCGCGCCACTCGCGGCGGACGACCTTGTCCTTCCGGACGACGAGGTAGCTGTATTCCGCGCCCGGGCGGAGATCCCGTCCGGTCAGGACGGCCTGCCAGACCCCGCCGGGCTGGTAAGTCATGTCGTAAAGTTTCTTCCCGGTGCGGAGCTTGATCTGCTCGCCCCAGGTGGTATGGTAACGCAGGTTCAGTTCGATGGTCATGGCGTCGGTATTAAGTCTGACGCCAAAGATACATCTTTTGTCCGAGATTTCAGCGCAAGCCGGGACGGGAACCGGCATTTTCCCTGATAAACAGACCTGTCAGCGCTTCCAGAGGATGGCACAGAGGAAGGGAAGCAGCATCAGCAAGAGGGGAAGGGTGACGAGCAGCAGGTCGGCCCATTTATTCCCGGGGCCCCGTCTGCCCTTGAAATAGGGGAAGACCAGCCGGTAAAGGAAGACGAGGGACAGGAAACACAGCGCAATGGCAGTCAGGAACAAGCCATAAGGGCAAGGAGGGGGAAGGATCCGGTACAGGAAGGCAAAGACCGATGTCATCATGGCTGCTCCGGTTCCTGTCAGGAGCGTCTGGACCCTGTGTCGTTTTACATAATCCCGGAAACACCGGACCGCTTCCTCCTCCGTATCCGGACGGACGGCCTGTTCCAGCCATACCCCGATTCCCGCGAATAATCCGCAGAGAAGAAACGCGGGGATCATTCCACTGTACCAGAAGGACTCCGCCCGCTCCATATGGGCGAGTCCAAGGACGAAAATGGCCAAAACAGGGATGGAGCAATAGCGGATGGCAGTCTTTTTCATTTTCTGTTCGGGATGGGTCTTCGCTGGAGTTCCTCGGCCAGGTGCCGGCTGTCCGGGTCGCCGGAAGAGAGGAGCCTGTCGATCAGCCGGCTTTTTCGCGAATACAGGTTGGAGAGGGTCTCTCCCGTCAACAGACGGATGGTCACATAAGACAGTCCGGCAAGCAGGTAGCCTGTCAAAGAGATATCATCTTGCGGCAACGGCGGCAACTGTTTTTTGGCAAGGGACAGCAATCCTCCGCTGGCTTCATCGACAAAAGTCTCCCATGCCTGCTGGTCATCACAACCGGCGAGCCCGGCAATCCTTTTCCGGAATGCATCCAACCGGATGCTGTTCAAGTAGGCGGCAGAGGCCTCGTTCGCGGCATGGATCCGCGCCGTCTGGCGTTCGACAGCGGAAAGCGGACCGGTTTTTTGCGTTTGGTTCAGCCGCTTCTCCAACCGTGTGACCTCATCAAACAATCCATTGATCTCCTTGTCTTTTTTCCAAAGGACGGACAGCAGCGGAGGAATGATGGTAATCGCGACCAACAGGATCAGGCAGACCCAAAGGAGAGGGGTAGTCATAGCATATAACCCAGTGTGGCTAAGAGGGATGCGGCGGCAGCCCCGGCCGCGGGTCCTGCTCCGGGGGGGTGAGGCAAAGGCTCCCAAAGCATCGGAAGCTCCGGAAATTGATTCCCCTGACTCATCGAAAATTCGTCCTGAAACCGTTCGTCCCCGTGTTGGGGGCTCTTGTTCAGAGAGGCTTTCTTCTATTTGGGCGGCAACCTGATCGGGATCATTCTCGCTCCAGTACCGGATGCTGTGGATGGCGATATCTCCCAGTCCCAGCAAAAACTCCTTTTCATCATTTGTCAATGCCGCGCTGGCTTGGACCAATCCATCCCACTGCATGACAGAATGGATCAGGTCGCTCGTGTCTTGCCAGGCCGGATCCGGATGGAGCAGCCGGGCGTTCAACGCGGCATATTGTGCTTTCCCCTCATTGGACAGGTCTGAAAATACGAAATCCGATGCATCTCTTCCGGAAAAGCCGGTATCGCCGGACTGAAACACCTCATAAAGCGATAGGGCTGACCGTGTCTTCATGATATTGGAAATCAATGAATCCAACCCCTGGTTGTGGGCCTTTCCAGGACTCAGTCGGGCTGACACATCTTCATACCCCGGCCGCATGGAACATGAAGAGAGAGAGAGCAGGATAGAGGCAAGCGAAAACAGCAGGAAATACAAAGCTTTTCTCATATGAAACAACATTCTGCCGCAAAGATAGAGAAAGATGTCCAATGGTTGCGGGGTCGGGTTGTCCTGCAAGGGGGTGGAAATAATAAGTGCTTGATTATTAATATGTCAGGGCTTAGTTGCAAGGTATTTCCAGCCGACGACGGGGAGGATGAAGGAGACGAGGCAGGCCGCGAGCCAGAAGACGGTGACGGCACCGAAGTCGAGCGTCTCCCCGGCCCCGATGAGGAAGCCGCTGGCGAGGTCCTGGAGGCCGGCGGCGGCATAGCTGGAGATGCCGACGACGCCGAGGGCGGCGCCCGTGGCCCGGCGCGGGACGATGTCAAGGGCCATCAGGCCGGCGACGATGCAATAGACGACGCCGATCGACAGGCTGTACAGGGAGACGTACAGGATGTTGAGCAGGTGGCTGCCGCCGGTCAGGAGGAAAAGGGCGAGGGCGGCGAGGCAGACCAGGCCGGAGAGGATGACCGGCGTCGCGCGGTTGCCGTGGAAGACCTTGTCGGAGAGCCAGCCGGCGAGGACGGTGCCGGCGATGCCGAAGACCTCGGAGACGCCGATGATCACCGCGCTGCTCTCGAGCGAGAAGCCCTTGGTCTTCTGGAGGAACAGGACGCCCCAGTTGCTGACGGCGTATTGGGTGATGTAGATGAAGGCGCTGGAGAGGGCGATGACCCAGATGGCGGGATGGCGGAGAACCCGTTTGTGGAGGATGTGCGTGGAGTAGGCGTCGGTGTTGACGGGCTCCTCGCCGGAGAGTTCCTGGATGGACGGAAGTCCCTTGCTCTCAGGGGTATCCGAGACGAAGATGAGGGTGATGGCCGTGCCGATGAGGCCGCAGAAGGCGGCGAACAGGAAGCCCCACTGCCAGCCGGCGAAGCCGATGAGGGCGCCGACGATGACCATCGTGAGGAACTTGCCGAGGTAAGGGGTCGAGCTGAAGATGCTGTACCAGGTCCCGCGCTCCTTGAGCGGGAACCAGCGGGACAGGCTGATGACCCCGGGCGGCGCCCCCATCGACTGGGCCCAGCCGTTGACACCCCAGATGACCGCGAAGACGAGGAACAGGAGGACGCCCGGGAAGCCGGGTGCGCCGTGGAAGAAGCCCAGCGCGCCCATGATGAAGTTCACGAGGGCGGAGACGAGCAGGCCCGCGGCCATGAAGCGGCGGACGTTGCAGTAGTCGGCGATGAAACCGTTGGAAAACTTTCCGACGGCATACACGAACATGAACGCGGAGCTGATCATGCCGAGCTGGGCGGCCGTGAGGATGCCTTCGTCGATGAGCGGCTGCTTGACCACGCTGAGGACCATCCGGCAGACATAATACAGGCTGTAGGCCGCCGTGACGCCCCAGAACGTGCGGCTCCGGTAGCGCCGGTAGGTGCCGTCCACCTCCGCGGCCGGGACTTTCTCCGCCGCCGGCGCACTGATTCGGAAATAATTTGCCAGTTTCATTGCAGGGGCAAAAATAGGAATTATTGTTTAATTATTCTATATTTGTGGCATGACTAACCAATCAACAAAATCCTTAAGCGGTATGAAAACCAGATTGTTTCCCGTTCTCGTCGCGCTCTTTTTCGCGGTGGGGATGAATGCCCAGGTCAAGAACATCGGCGCCGGTGCGGCCTTTTTCGGGGATATCCGGCTGGCGGTCCAGGGGGCCGAGGACCATGGCAACCTGTATGTCTGTTCCTACAGGCCGGTGCTGGGCGGCACGGCATACTATGAAATGTCCAGCGGTTCGGCCAGCCACATGTTCGAGATCGATTATCTGACCGCTCCGCTTGCCGGTGTCAAGGAGAGCGAGAAATACTATATCAAGGAATGGGAATCCGTCGATTTCCAGCCGGCCAAGGTCATTACGGGTTTCTACTATATCGGGATCAACAACCGGAGCGCACAGCGCTTCCAGCTCCCGTTCTATTTCGGCGTCGGCCTCTCGTACAACGATGCGGCTCCGATCAAGTTCATGGGTTTCGCCGTCGGTGCGAAGCTCCGGGCCCGTTTCTACATCACCGACCGGATCGGCATCTGGGGCGGCGGCTCGGCCAAGTTCGGCTATGGCGAGACCCAGGTCACGGCCGATATGAGCAAGTCCGTGTATCAGCGGGTCCTGGCCTTGGAAGCGGGTATCACCTTCAGCCTGTAAGCGTATGAACTGGCGTCACATCCTGGCGGCCTTCGGCGCCGTCCTGGCCGTCACCTGCGCCAGTGCGCAGGAGAAACTCCTCAAGAATGCCATCAAGGAGGGCCGGAAGGCGGATTCCTTCTATGAGATCGAGAATCCCAACTACCGCTTCTCCCTGTCCGATTTCCAGTCGCTGGCCTCGAAGTACGACTGCATCCTCGAGTATTCCACCAAGGATGTCCAGCGCTTCGGCAGCGTGTCCCAGGTCGTGGACCGCGCGTACCTGCTGCCCCGCTCCGAGTTCAATGATTTCATCTGCGCCTGCCTTTCCAGGCCCTGGGGCGGCGCCGGCCTCTCCTCGAAGACCCAGCGCGGTTCCGGCTGGATGTATTTCTATCCCGACAAGCAGGCCCGGAAAGAGTCCTATTTCTTCAAGTATGACAACGTCTGGTGGTCCGGCAGGACCGCCGACGGCCTGATCGACGGGTCCGGAGAAGGGTTTGCCGCCAATGACACCTGGATGGTGGCCTTCAAGGGGACATTCTGCAAGGGATATCCTTCCGGGAGCATCTGTTTCCGCTGGCTGAGCAAGAAGAAGACCGGCGACGGTTTCCAGCAGGACAAGGTGGTCGAGATGACGACCGCCTGCGGGACCTTCCATGACGATATCGCCTGGTTCAAGATCGGCGACCGCTACGGATTCATGGACGCGGCCCAGCAGCGGCTGCTGGAGCCGAAATACGGCATGGTCCTCCAGGATTTCAAGGATTCCTTCCCCGGGACGAACTATGCGGTGATCAAGCACAGCGACGGGCTGGAGTGGAAGATGAACCGCAACGGTGAACTCTTCGCCTATTCCGACCACCAGCAGCAGATTTTTGCCGACATCGAGGCCGCGAAGGTCGAGGCGGAGAAACGGAAGGCCGAGGAAAGGCGCCTGGCGGCGGAGAAACGGAAGGCCGAACGGGCGGAGCAGGAAAAAGAGGCCGCCCGGAAACGGGTCCAGGCGGAAGAGAAGCGCCAGTCCTATCTGGCGGCAATCAAGGCCAATATGGACAAGAGCCGCTGGCTGCAGGGCGACCGCCTGTGCCTGGAGTATTTCAATCCCGGCAACTACATCACCGGGACGCTCGAGGAGTTCAATGCCGACAAGTCCAAGTGCCGGATCAAGATTGTGACGAGTCCGGGCTCCCGCATGCAGTACAACGGGGAGAACCTGGAAAAGAATACGACCATGTGGATCGCCACTTCCGGCGAGGGCTGGCATGTCGCCCTGCCGGAAGAGATCGAGGCGGCCAACCGGCAGGACAATTCCACCTATCAGGCCAAGACGCAACTGCGGCTGCCGAGAAAGTGTCCGGATTGCAACGGCTCGGGGTGGAAGACCGAGACTGTTACCCATCACGGTTGGCTGGGGTCCTACACGGAAAGGGAGTCGAAAAAGTGCTACCGGTGTGACGGTTCCGGCTGGATTGAAGAAACCCAAACGCTTACTTTCTAGGAGATGAAGCAGAGATTACATATAGCCATGACGGCGGCCGCGCTCCTGTCGGTCCTGCCGTCCCTTTGTGCCCAGAACAAGTCGGAGTCTTTCACGGTAGGCAACGTGACGTTCAAGATGATTGTCATCTCGTCCAACCGTTCTTTCAAGATGGGTGCAACCATCGAACAGCGGGAAGAGGCGATGCCGGACGAGTTCCCGGAGCATTCGGTCAACCTGTCGGAATTCGCCCTGGGCGAGACGGAAGTGACCCAGGGCCTGTGGAGGGCCGTGATGGGAGACAATCCCAGCCTGTTCCAGGTGAAGGGCCCGGGCGGGGAGGAGCTTCCCGTCGAGCGGGTTTCCTATGACGACTGCCTGCGCTTTATCTCCAAGTTGAATTCATTGACGGGCAAGCAGTTCCGCCTTCCAACGGAAGCGGAATGGGAATGCGCCGCCCGCGGAGGGACCAATGCGCTGTATGCCGGGTCCGGCGCTCCGAGCGTGGCCTGGTATGTCGAGAACAGCCAGTCCCGTCCCCACAAAGTGCGTGAGAACGGCTGGGGGAGTGAGTTCGCCCAGATCTCCGGCCTGTACAATCTGTCCGGGAATGTGGCCGAATGGTGTTCCGACTGGAAAGGCCCTTATTCCGAGGCCACCCAGTCCAATCCGAAAGGCCCCTCATCCGGGACGGAGCGCATCTGTCGCGGCGGCGGCTGGTCCGATGTGGCCTGGCGCTGCCGGACCAGCAGCCGGAGTTCCCATGCCCCTTCCTACAAGGCCAGCGACCTGGGTTTCCGCCTGGCGATGTCGATGACGCCCACCGTGGCCTTCTACCGGAATCCCATCGTCCACGGCGAGAAGAAGGCAGGGACGCTGGAGCTTGTCAGCGTGGAGTTGACGGAGAAATCGACGGTCCTGAGCTGCTCCTGGTTGGGGGGGAACTCGGGTTCCAACTGTTACATCGACCGGGCTGCGTTCCTGCGCGACCGGGCCACGGGAAAGACCTATCCCATCACCGATGTGCAGGGCATCACCTTCGGTCCGGAAAAGACCTATGTGGGTGACAGAAGGTTCTACTTCAGCCTGATCTTCCCGCCGATTCCCAAGGGAGCCACCGCCATCGACTTCATCGAGAACAGCTCGAGCACCTGGAACATGACCGACATCGAACTGAAGTAGCACAACCGCTTCAGCAGCAGTGAAAAAATGGCCGGCGCTCCTCCCCAAGAGCGCCGGCCGGTGTATAAAACGAACTTAACAAATAGACACGGATGGTTATTCAGTGTCCAGGGCAAAGATACGGATTAAAAATGGAAAACCAAATCTTTTTACAGATTTCAAGAAATTAAATTATTTTAATTTCAGATTGTAATCCCATGGCCGGCGGGCTGGCGGTTTCCGGAGTTTTTCGTAATTTTGCACAAAACCCAGCGAATACATGAACAGAAGTATCCTGCGCAACGCGCTCATCCTCACGGCCTTCATCGCATTTGTCCTGCCTTGCTCCGCCCAGTGGACGGATGTCCGGGACCATGTCCGGCAGGACCCGGTCCTGGCTTGCGGACCGGATGTCATCTATCCGTTCGATGTCCCGGCGCCTTCCCCGGCTCCCGCCGGCTATGAGGCCGTTTACATCAGCCATTACGGCCGGCACGGCTCCCGCTATGCCTATACCGCCAAGACATATACCGTCGTGAACGAGGCGCTGGCGAAAGCGGCGGCGGAGGACAACCTGACGCCGTACGGCGAGCAGGTCCGTTCCGTCTTCGTGCCGTTCTATGCCGAGGCGCAGTACCGTGTCGGCGACCTGACCCGGAAGGGCTGGGACCAGCAGCGGGGGATCGCGGACGTGATGTACCGCTCCTTCCCGACAGCATTTCCGGAGGGGGCCCGCGTCGAAGCCTGTGTGTCGGCCTCTTTCCGATCGGCCATGAGCATGACCTCGTTCTGCCTGAAACTCGGGCAGTTGCGTCCAGACCTCGACATCTATGAGCACCAGAGCGTCATGGACACCCGGGCGACCCGTCCGAACATGAGCAATCCCTTTGCCCCGGAAAGCATCGCGCCGCCCTGCCCGACCCAGGAGACCCCGGAGGATTTCATGCTCCGCACGGTGGACTGGCGGGGCGTCCTCGGCCGGCTGTTCAAGGACCCGGACAAGGCGCTCGGGCGCTTCACCCCCTGGCAGATGATGGACTACCTTTATATGCTGGTCGCCGGGATGCAGAGCCTCGACGCGTCGGTCGCCATGGACCTCTCCGGGGTCTTTCCGCCGGAAGAGTGGATCAGGATGTGGGAGGCGGACAATTACCTCCGCTACCGGGAGTATTATGAATACCTTGCCTCCTGCTGCCAGGTCTATGACGACATCATCGCCCGGGCGGATGAGCGGCTCACCGCCGGCGAACGCGGCGCCGACCTCCGTTTCGGCCACGACCATGTGTTCCTGACCCTGCTGATGATCGCGAAGATGGGCGGTTTCGGCGTCTTCCCGGACCGGACGGACGATGTGGCGGAATCTTTCCAGACCTTCCGCTCCCCGATGTCCGCCAACCTGCAGCTGGTCTTTTTCCGTCCCGTCTCGCCGGCGGACTCCCGCCCCGTCCTGGTCCAGGTCCTGGTCAACGGGGAGGAGGTCTCGACCATTGGTGACGGGGCCGCATCCCCGGACGGATGCTGCTGCGCGGCCCTCAAAGGCCCTTTCTTCGATTGGAAGGCCATGAAGGAGTACCTGGCCGGGCAGTTCGCCCTCTATCGGAAATAGGACCCGTCAGGCCTCGGAGACGAGGCGCTCGAAGTCCTCGGCCGGACAGACGGCGGCGTGGCGGAGGCGGCTGCGGTGGGTATAGACGGAACTCGTCGCGCAGTCGAGGAACGCGGCGATCCTGCCGCTGTCGGTGATGCCGAGCTTGATGACCGCGAGGATGCGGAGACCGGTCGGCAGTTCGTTCCCTTCCTTTACCTGGAAGCGGGCCTCTTCCCGCAGAAGGGCATTGACATGGGTGACGAAATCGGGGAAGATCCCGAGGAAAGTTTCGTCGAAGACGGCATAGAACTGCTTGGGGTTGAGGTTTTCGATCTCCGTCTGGCGGAGTTTCTTCTTCAGGGCGTCCACCCCCTCTTCCTTCAGGGTCACGCGGAGACTGTGCCGATAGTCCTCGATCATCCGCAAATACTTGGATGACAGCATGATATAGCGGAAAACATACCCTTCCTTGATTTTGCCTGCCTCCTCCAGGCGGCGGTTCATCAGGCGGATCTCCGCGTTGGTTTCCCGGATCTGGCGCGCCTGGCGGAAGGTCTTGTACCCGAAGGCGAGGATGGTCAGGGAAAGGATGCTGAGCAGGAGGATGATGCCGAGGGTGATCCGCTTCTGCCGCTTTTCCCGGTACAGGGCGGCTTGGACGATGCCGAGCTGGGAACTGGCGGAATTGATGATCCAGGTATTGTAGTGGCTCTCCAGTTCGTGTTCCAGGACGGCCTGGCTGTAGGCGAGGGCGCGGCCGAGTTGGTGTTCCCCGAACAGCATCATGGACAGTTCATACAGCGAGAGGTGTTCCCCAGACGGCCTGACGATGTTTTCAATGGCCCCCTGGGCGAACCAGTATTCGGTCTCCCCGCGCAGCCCGGCGGCCTCATATGCTTTCGCGAGCGAATAGCAGGCGTGGGCCTTCAGGCCGGGCGGAGCGTTTTCCACGAGGCCGGTGAGGATGGGAATGGCTTCCTCCGGATTCCCGTCCTCATACATCTGGATGGCGGGGCGGCGGACGGCTTCGAACGGGTCTCCGACCGGGGTGGCGATATACCGGCTCCGGGTTTCAAAACGCTGGCGGATGCTTTTTTCCCGTTGCTCCTGCGGGAGGGTCTCATCGTGGGCTTCCGTGGCGTAGAGGAGCAGGACGGTCTCGTAATACCGGTTCAGTTCCCCGCTTTCGAGCCGGGAGGTATCGATGCCCGCAAGGAAAGACCGGACGGCCGGATAGTTCCGTGCTGAAATGTTGACCGAAGCCTCCTCGATCCCGCTGAGAAACTGTTCATGCGCCTTCCCTTCCGAGAGGATATGCATCATCCGGAGGTAAACGAGGGCGGAGTCCATCTGCGTATTCTTGTAAATGGAATAGATGCCGTAGGCCGCCGCCCAGCGGGTGGAATCATCCTGTGCCGCCCGGAGGCTGTCGCGCAGCGGCGCCGCCCCGGCTTCAAAGGCGGCCGTGTATTCCTTCTGGCGCGACAGGACGCCGTCCAGTTCTTCGAATTTGCGTGTCAGCGGGGATTTCCCGCAGGAGGCGCAGAGGAGTAGTATGAGCAGGGCGATGGAAACAGCCCGTCCTTTTTCCTTGTTTTTCACGGTACGGTCGGTTTATCGGTGCAAAGATACGATAAAACGGTTTTGAAAACAATCTTAAAAGCATTTGAAACTCATGATTGATTATCAATGCGATACTGTTTGAAATCTTTGATTGATACTTTGATAATGCCGGGGCCGTCTTGCGAAGGCATCGGCTTATCCGTATTTTTGCCTGTCCTTAAAGAAAAAATACATACGTACGCAATATGAAAAAACTCATCCTGTTCTTGCTGCTCTGGCCGGCTTTCCTTCTGCCGGCGGAGGCGCAGCGGACCCTGCACGGAAAGATTTCCGACGCGGGCGGAGACCCGCTTCCGGGGGCGGCCATCAAGGTCGCCGGCACGGAGACCGGATTCATCGCGGACACCGACGGCCGGTATGAAATCCGCGGCGTCCGCTTCCCGGCCCGCATCATCGTTTCCTACATCGGATACGCCGATACGGAAATCGACCTGACCGGCAACGAGGCCGTTCCTTACGACATCGTCCTCGACGATTCGAAAAACATCCTCGACGAGGTGGTTGTCGTCGGCTTCGGCACCCAGAAGAAAAGCACGCTGTCGGGTTCCGTCGGCATCGTCGACGGCGCGACGCTCAACCAGCGCCCCGTCGTCTCCGCGGCCAATGCCCTCCAAGGCGCGGACCCTTCCGTGTACATCACCACGAGCAACGGCAGCGCCAACAGCTCCGCCTCCATCAACATCCGCGGCACGCTTTCCGTCAACGGCGGCAGCCCGCTCGTGCTGATCGACGGGGTCGAAGGCAGCCTCGCCATGCTCAACCCCAACGACATCGAATCCGTCTCGATCCTCAAGGATGCCTCGACCTGCGCCATCTACGGCGCGAAGGCTTCCGCGGGCGTCGTCCTCGTGACGACGAAGCAGGGTTCGACGGGCAAGTCCCGCGTCACCTACGGTTTCCGCCAGGGCTGGATCCAGCCGACCACGGACATGGACTTGATCACCACGGGCTATGACCACATCTCCATCATCAACTATTTCCAGCAGCATTCCTTCCACAGCTCCCGCCTGAACGAATACGACTACACGGTGGCCAACGGCGAACTGCTGAAGCTCTTCGAGCGCCGGAACGACGTGGTGGAGAACCCCGCCCGTCCCTGGGTGGAAGCGGGTACGGACGGCTACTATCACTATTACGGCAACTTCGACTGGTTCAATTACTTCTACAATACGAACCGGCCCGTTTCCGAGCATGATTTCTCCGTTTCCGGCGGCTCCGGCGGCATCCGCTACTATGTCGGCGGCCGCTACTACAACGAAACCGGCCTGCTGAAGGGCAGCCTCAGCGACAAGTTCCGCAGCTATTCGGTCCGCAGCAAGGTCACGGCCCAGGTCAACCGCTTCATCCGCTTCTCGAACAACCTCTCCTATGCCAAGAAGAACTATGCCTGGCAGGGCAATTCCGACATGGAATCGACCTTCGAGAACCTCTGGCGCTATGGTTCCCCCGCCTTCTCCCCGTACAATCCGGACGGTTCGCTGGTGAACTACCCGATCGAACTCGCCGGGGCCGCGAAGACCAACATGATGAACAACTCCGCGAACCAGGCCCTCGCCGGGACGAACCACAACAGCAAGGATACCGGCCACCTGACGATGACGGGCAAGCTGGAATTCATGCCTTTCCGCGGATTCACCCTGACCGGCCAGTACGACTTCCGCCGCATCGATACCTACAATACCTACCGCACGGGCAAGTATTTCTGGTCCAACCAGCCCGGCATCATCAACGAGATGTCCGGCACCACCAATTCCTACAAGGAAGACCGCGACTGGCGAGAGGTCCACGTCGCGACCCTCACCGCCCAGTATGAGAACAACTGGGGCGGCCATTACCTGAAACTCCTCGCAGGCGCCCAGTACGAGGCCTCCCGCACCTCGGATTTCACCGTGAAGGGCGTCCCGGTGCTCGTGGACGGCTATGACACCTTCGCCCTGATCGACCAGAGCGCCGATGAAAACGGCCTCCCTCGCGCGTCCTATACTGTTTCCAACAGCAACTCGGAATATGCGACCCTCGGCTTCTTCGGCCGGGTGAACTATGACTGGAAGGGCCGCTACATCTTCGAGGCGAGCGCCCGCTACGACGGCACCTCCCGTTTCGGGGCGCAGCACCGCTGGGGCTTTTTCCCGTCCGCTTCCCTGGCCTGGAAGTTCAGCGACGAGCCCTTCTTCGCGGCGCTCCGTCCGGCCGTCTCGGAAGGCAAGCTCCGTTTCTCGGCCGGCTCCCTCGGCAACCAGCAGGTGTCGAACTACTACTACATCGAGAAGATCTCCATCGACAATACGCAGGACTACACCTTCGACGGACAGACGAAATCCCGCTACGCCTCCATCTCCGCGCCGGTCTCCGACAGCCTGACCTGGGAGACGGTGAACACCTATGACGCGGGCCTCGACCTGTCGTTCTTCGACCAGAAACTCAAGTTCGTCGGGGATTATTACATCCGGGACACGAAGGACATGCTGACCGCTTCCGTCGCGCTGCCCGAGGTCTTCGGCGCGACGGAACCGAAGGAAAACTGCGCCGACCTCCGCACCTACGGCTGGGAGTTCTCCCTCAGCTGGCGCGACAGTTTCATGCTGGGAGGCAAGCGTTTCCATTACGGCCTGACCGGTTTCCTCGGCGACCGCCGCACCTTCTTCACGCGCTATTACAACCCCACCGGCACCCTGGACAGCCACTATGTCGGCGAGGAACTCGGCACGATCTGGGGCTTCCGCTCCGGCGGCCTGTTCGCTACCGACGAGGAGGCCCGGGAATACACGCTGGCGGTGGACAGCCGCCAGTACCAGCCGGGCTACTACTACCCGGGCGGCGGTGTCTGCGTGGACGGGGAAGGCGCCAAGGCGGGCGACTTCAAACTGCTGGACATCGGCGGTCCGGACGGGGAACCGGACGGGATCATCTCCAAGGGCCGGAACACCCTCGACGACCACGGCGACCTGGCCGTCATCGGTACGACCCAGCCGCATTTCAACTACTCCTTCCGCATCGATTTCGACTGGAACGGCTTCGACTTCTCGGCCTTCTTCCAGGGCATCGGCCACAAGGACTGGTATCCGAAGGGCACCTACGGCGGCTACGCGTTCTGGGGCCCGTACTCCTCGACCAGCGTCACGTTCATCCACAAGCGTTTCATGGACAACGTCTGGACGCCGGAGCATCCGGACGCCTATTTCCCGCGTCCCCGCGGCTATTCGGCCTACACGTCCAATGACTACTATACCGGGCTCGGCTCCGCCAATGACTACTTCCTGCAGAACATCGGCTACCTGCGCCTGAAGAACCTGACCCTGGGTTACGCCCTCCCGGCGAAACTCAGCAGGAAGATCGCTGTTGAAAAACTTCGCTTCTATGTGAGCGGCGAGAACCTGTTCTATTTCTCGCCGCTCCGGAAGCACACGCGCCTGATCGATCCGGAACTCGCGAACGCTTCCGGCGTCGCGACGAGCAACACCGGTGTCGGCTACCTGTATCCCCGCACGCTCTCGGTCGGAGCGACGATAACCTTCTAAGTTGGCCAAGGTATGAAAAAGATCATTTCCACCGCGCTGCTTGCGCTCGTCCTCCTTTCCTGCGAGAAACTGAACGACGGCCTCACGCGCCTTCCGATCGACGATGTCAACCCGGAGGCTTTCTTCACCTCCGAATCGGAGTGCCAGCTCTGGCTCAACCGCTGCTACAACAACTACCTGACCGTGCCGGTCTCCTCCTGCCAGTGGTGTTCCGACGACTGCGTGTCCAACAACATGAACCCCTGGATGATCGGGACCCGGCTGGTGACGTCCGAAAACACCGGCGAGACCTACTGGGGCTGGGGCACGATGCGCCGCATCAACCTGTTCCTCGAGAATTCCGGCAACTGCCGGGACGAGGCGGTGCGCCTGCACTACGAAGCGGAGGCCCGCTTCTTCCGCGCCCTCGGCTACTTCTTGAAAGTCAGGCATTTCGGGGATGTCCCGTATTATGACCATGTCGTCTCGTCCTCCGACCAGGAGGACCTCCGCCGGCCCCGGGACCCCCGCGGCTACGTGATGCTCCAGATCATGAAGGACCTGGATTTCGCAATCGGGCACCTGCCGGAGAAGACGGATGTCGCCCGCGTCACCAAGTGGACCGCCCTGGCCCTGAAGAGCCGCGCGGCGCTGTTCGAGGGCACCTGGCGCGTCTATCATGCCGATGACGCATTCGCCCCGAAGAACGACCCGACGGAGTTCGACGGGAAACCGGTCTCGCTGAGCGCCCGGTATTTCCTCGAACTGGCGGCCGATGCGGCTCTTCAGGTGATCGAAAGCGGGCGCTACGACATCTGGTCCCAGGGCCAGGAGCCGTACCGCTCCCTGTTCAGCGCGGATGACGCCGTCGCGGAAGAGGTGATCCTTGCGAAGATTTACGACAACACGACCTCCGAGCTGAAGAATTTCGCCCACAGCCTGCCCTACAACTACGACCAGTACAACCTCAGCGTCCCCCGCAAGATCATCAACATGTACCTGTGCAAGGACGGCACCCGTTTCACCGACAAGCCCGGCAACGAGAAGATGTGGTTCCTGGACGAGGTGGCCGGACGGGATCCCCGCCTCAGCCAGACATTCATGTGCCCGGGCTACCGGCTCGTCGGGGCGAAGACGCTGACACCCAATACCTTCTATAAGACCTACACGGGATACAAGCCCATCAAGTTCGCTGCGAAGGAAGAGAATGCGATCATGAACAAGGGCGTCTGCGACATGCCCGTCTTCCGGTATGCGGAGGTGCTCCTGAACTACGCCGAGGCGAAGGCGGAGCTCGGCACCCTGACCCAGGCGGACCTCGACAAGTCCGTCAACCGGCTGCGCGCCCGGGTCGGCATGCCGAAACTGCAGGCCGATGTCACGGCGGATCCGTACATGGAGCGCTGCTACCCGTATTCCCGGATGACCGGCGGCAACCGCGCCCTGGTCCTCGAGGTGCGCCGCGAAAGGATCATCGAACTGATATTCGAGGGGTTCCACCGTTACGACGTCCTCCGCTGGCGGGAAGGCCTGCAGCAGAACAGCGACGCTTTCGCCCTCTGCGGCACCGATGTGACGGGCTATTACGGCGTGTATGTCCCCGGTCCCGGCCTGTATGACATGGACGGCGACGGCGTGAAGGATTTCGAGCTCTACGTGACGGACAAGACCTCCGGACCGGAGATTCCCGCGGCGAACGCGCGGAAACTGTCCGACCTCTGGCTGGTGGATCCGGACGATCCGCTGGACCAGGCCCCGCAGAAGGGCTACATGACCGCCTACCGGAACGACCCCGCCTGCCGGCGCTGGGATGAGTCCCGGGACTATCTCTATCCCGTTCCGCAGCCGCAGATCGACCTGACCGGCGGTGCGCTTGTCCAGAATCCCGGATGGGAATAAAAGAGGAAAGACCATGAAAATCAATACCATCATCCTAAGCTTTGCGGCGGCCGTCCTTGTGGTTCCGGGTTGCCGGCAGGAGGCCGATATCCTGAATCCCTATGCCCGGAACGTGGGCGTGGAATACCTGACGGTCAATACGGAGACGCTGGATTTCGCCGGCCGCGGCGGCGCGTTGTCCTTCACGGTGGAAAGCAACTACGACACCCGCCTGGAGGCCCCCGAATGGGTCACCCTCGCTTCGGCGGAGGTCCCCGGAGACGGCCGCGTCTATACGGTCGTCGCGACGGCCGGCCGGAACAGCGGGGAAGGCGGCGCGGCGCGGACCGGGAACATCACCCTCACCGCGAGCACGCTGACGAAGACCATCGCCGTGTCGCAGCCTTTCTATGAACGGCCCGACATGCCGGAGAACATCGCTTCCGCCGACGACCTCGTCTATTTCCTCGAAACCTGCGCCGTGACGATGGAGGAAGGGGAGGCCATCTCCTTCTCCCACGACATCGACATGGACGGCCGGTCCTTCAAGCCGGTCGAGGTCTTCAAGGGCGTCATCAACGGGAACGGCTTCAGTATCAGGAACCTGCGTGCATCCACGCCGCTCATTCTCCGGAACGAGGGCGTGGTCAACGACCTCCGGATCGACGCTTCCTGCGCCTTCGAGGTACCGGTCGCGGACGTGGACCAGTCCTTCGGTCCCTTCGTCGCCCAGAACTTCGGCTCTCTCAGCGGCTGCGTGAACGAGGCCGGGATGCGGGCCGCCGGAAACCGCACCACGAAACTCTACCTCGGCGGCATCGTCGGCTACCACAATCCGGAATCCGCGCTGACGGGCTGCATCAACCGGGGCACCTTCTCCTACACGCCCGACAGCGCGACGGCCAACGCTTATCTCGGCGGGGTGGCCGGATACAGCTACGGCACCATCGACGCCTGCGAGAACTACGGTGCCTTCTCCTGCAACCCGGTCGAGAACACGGGTGTCTATTTCATCGGCGGCATGACCGCGCGCCAGCAGGGCGCCCCGCTGACGAACTGCATCAACCACCGCGAGGCCCTGGTTTCCACCAACAAGCTCAGCGGCAGCGGCAAGTCCTACATCGGCGGCATCGTCGGCTACCTGGACGGCGCCCCGGCCACGGGCGGCAACCAGAACTACGCCGACCTTGACATCCGGCTCAAGGCCGAATCCTACATCGGCGGCCTCCAGGGCTGGCAGGCGAAGGTGACCAGCGGCGATGCGACCGTCTTCGAGGGGAGTGTCGTCAACTGCAATATCACCGCCCAGACGAAGGCCTCCGGCCAGTACGGCAACAACCCGTGCAAGTCCGCCGGCCTGGTGACGGGCCGTTTCAGCGGCCAGAGCGGTTACAGCACGCTCCATTATGGCACGACCGACAAGCCGATCCGGGTGGCCGGATCCGTCACCTGCCTGGCCTCGAAGGTCAAGCAGATCGCCATCGCGAAGGACTACCAGGCCCTGCTGGACGGCGACGGTTCCAAGACCAGCGTCAACGGCGGCGCCATCCCGGAGGCGGATTACAAGAACATCCTCTACGAGGTGGTCGGCGACGGCCAGACGGGCGATCCCGAGGACCTGATCGTCAAGACGGAAGGGGTCCAGCTCACCCTGCCCGCGAAGGGCGGCGAGGCGGTCTTCACCGTGCGCGGCAATTATCCGATGACCCTCTCTTCCGAAGAGGAATGGCTGGAAGTCTCCCCGGCGCGGGTGGAAGGGGACGGCGCCTATCACGACGTCAAGGTGACCGCCGCCCTCAATGAGACGACCTCGGAGCGCGAGGGGACGGTCCTGGTGACCATGCCTATGGGCACCACGGAGGCGGTGGCCGTGTTCCAGGAAGGGAACAAGGACCTCGCCGAGAAGATGACGCTGAGTGCGGAGGCCATCTCCCTCGATCCTTCCGGTTCGGATGCGGCAACGCTCAGTGTGACAGCGAATTACGATGTGGAAATCACGTGCAGTGCCGAGTGGGTGACCGTGACACCGCTTCAGGTTCCCGGTGACGGCGAGGCGCATGCCGTCAGCATCTCCGCCCCGAAGAACGAGGGGGAGGCGCGCACGGCCACGCTGACTCTCACCATGCCGAAGGGCCTGACCCGGACGGTGGCCCTTTCGCAGGACAAGTTCGTCTTCGTCCCGGTCCTCGCGATCGGGAAGGCGGCCGATTTCGCGGACTTCCTGACCTTCGGCGGCGATGCCGCCCTCTATCCGGCCGGAACGGTCGTCTCCCTGACGGCAGACCTCGACCTCGCGGGGATGGAACTTCCTGCGATAGAGACCTTTGTCGCAACGCTGGACGGCCAGGGCCACAGCCTGCGGAACTGGGCGGCGAAGGCCCCGCTGATCCTCACCAACGAGGGAACGGTGCAGAACCTGGTGATTGACGGCAGCTGCTCGATGGCCGTTTCCGCCAACATGGCCTATATCGCCCAGACGAACAGCGGGACGGTCTCCGGCTGCACCAACCGGGCGGGGATCACCTGCTCCGCCGATCCGGGCGCCACGGCCCGCCTCGCCGGCTTCGTCGCAACCAACAAGGGCCGCATCACCGGCTGCGTCAACCGCGGCGACATCCGCTTCGACGCCCCGGAGGACACCCGCGCGATGTACCTTTCCGGCATCGCCGGCACCTGCTCGACGGATGCGCAGATCGAGGATTGCGAGAACTACGGCAACATCACCTACGCCGCCCCTGCCGGCGCCACGCAGGTGTACAAGCGCCTCGCCGGGATTACCGGCATGGCCGACGTGTCCGGCATCCGGATCGCCCGCTGCGTCAACCGCGGGGCCATTTCGATGACGGTTCCCGCCGGGACGTCCATCCGGAACATCCGGAACGGCGGGATCGTGGGCGAGACCAAGAACGAAGTGGACATCACGGGCTGCCGGAACTACGGCGACCTCAGCTGCGACCTCGCCGGCAGCGCGGTCTATCTGGGCGGCCTGGTGGGCTATTTCAACACCATCAAGGGCGACTTTACGACCTTCGCCGGCTGCGAGGCGGCGTGCCGGATCACAGGCGCCTATGCCGCCACTTCCACGCTGTCTTCCAACCCGCTGGAGTGCTGCGGCCTTGTCTTCGGCAGCAGCCCGGCCGCGTCGGGGTATGTCCATATCTGCGGCACGGCGGCGGATCCCGTCCGCGTCTCCGGCGCACTGACCTGCGGGGAGCAGACTTTGACGCTGGATGCGAGCAACTTCCAGCACGGGCTCAACGGCAACAAGTGCGGCAACAACCTGGTCAATGGCTCGACGGAAGTGGTGTACAACGCCGTGTATGCGGAAGGCTCCCCGGAACCGGCGGATCCCCTGAAGGGCAAGAAGTTCATCGTCATCGCCAACTCGATGGTCTATTACGGCGGATTCGTCCAGAAGGGCAACCAGGGCCAGGAGGACCCCGGCATGTTCTACAAGCTGATGAAGGCCCTGGGCCATGAGGTCACGGTCATCGACTGCACCCAGGGCGGCCATCACCTGTATGACTACACCGCCGCGGGCTGCAAGACCTCCGGCAGCGACTGCACGGTCGGCGAGGACCTCCTGAAGGGGCTCGACCTCGCCTCGTTCGACTATGTCATCCTCTCGGAGTCCGGCGACAACAATTCCAATTTCGTCCCGGACGTCCGTGCGGTGTACAAGCGCTTCTCCGACGTGAATCCGAATGTGAAGAAGATCTATATCAATCACATATACAGTGTGTACAAGAACCACACGCGGATACTGGACGAGCTGAAGACGCTCCACGACACGGACGGCTTCACCATCATCAACTGCGGCCAGTTGGCGTACGACATCTACACGGGCGCCGTCAAGGTGCCGGGCGGCAGCCTGACCTACAGCGACCGCTATACCTTCTGCAACCACAAGAGCAGCGACACCTATCACCCGAATCCGCTGATGGGCTACATCATGACCCAGATGGTCTGCTGCGCCCTGACCGGCGCGTCCGCGGACTATCCGGATTACGCCACCCTCGTCAAGGGCTGCAGGTTCGCTGCAGGAAGCACTTCCTACAGTGACTATTACAACGCTTATTATACGACGGCTGCGGCCCTTCCTTTCATGACCGTCCTCGACAACGCGGCGGAAATGCGCGGCATCCAGCAGCTGATTCCCGCTTACATCGACAAATATTGAAACTGATGAAAAAGTCTTTCCTCCTGCTGGCGGTCTTCGCCGCCATCGTCTTTTCCTGCAAAAAGCCGGAGCCGGTCCCGGAGCAGCCGGCAGATACGGAAACGCCCGGGGACCAGGATAAACCCGACACGCCCGGCGAGGAGCCCGGCGTACCGCTCCCCGCGACGGACCCGCATTCCGTGGACAGGACGTCCATCCTTTCCGGCGAGACCGTGACCCTGCGGTTCGATACGGCCGTCTGGAAGATGGCCAAAGACATCAAATGGTCGTGGAAGGCCAATGGGGAAACTGTCGTGAAGGAAGGGGCGGAAGTGACGACCCCGCTCGATGTGGATTACCTCAGCGTGACGGACAATTCGCCCGTTGACGTGCCCGTCACCGTCACCGCGACGGTGAACGGGGAGGAAATGAACTGGGAGCTGAAGGTCACCGCGACGCCGTACAAGCTGTTCTACAACGATTGGGGCGTGACGCCGCAGGCTTTCCGCTACGGCGCGCCGGTCTTCTCGGTGGACAAGTCCACCCTCTATTGCGCGACGGACCGCAAGGGCACGAAGCTCTATGCCTTTGATACGGCGTCGGGGACCAAAAAGTGGGAATTCGATCCGGGCGCCGAAAAGACCTGCTGCACGGCTCCGACCGTCAATCCGGTCACGGGCGACATCTATTATGTCACCACGACCGCCGGGGACATGTTCTCCGTCAAGCCGGACGGAAGCCTGAAATGGCAATACGAAGGCATGGAAGGGGCGAACAAGAATGCCACCCCGGTCGTCTCCAAGGACGGTTCCACCGTCTTTTTCGCCGATGCCGCCGCCCATGTCCATGCGGTCAGGGCTGCAACCGGCGAAAAGCTCTGGGAGGCCACGCTCGCGGCCAATGTCCAGGGGATGGTGCTCAATGGCAATGAACTTTTCTGCGCCTGCGACGCCACCACCGACGGCGCGATGTTCCTCAATGCGGCCGACGGTGCGGTCATCGCCGCGATCGACCTCTACAAGAACAGCAACGATGCCGCTTGCTTCTCCGTCGATCCCGTCAGGAAGATCGCCTACATCCCTTCGAAGGGCAGCAACCAGAGCGCCCCGTCGGACCTGTCGGACTACAGCCTGCTCGACCTGACGGCCTGCATGACGGCCGTGGACCTGAAGGCGCATAAGATCCTGACCTATGCGGATATCGCCACCAACAGCTTCTGGGGCAGCGTCGTCCTTCCGGACGGCGACATCATCGTCGCGGACAAGGACGGCTATTACGCCCGGCTGGAATCGGGCACCCTCCGGACCCTTTGGAAGAAGGGCTCCTGGAAGCGGAATTCGTACAATTACGGCCAGCCCGTGGTCGATGCGGAGGGCAATATCTACCTCGTCGCGGGCAACAACAAATACGCCGGCGCCGGCCATACCGTCAAGATCAGCCCCGACGGGGAGGTGCTCGCCGACTGGGCCAACATGAAGGGCCTGGAAGGCCCCATGACGGGATCCGGCCTCTGCGGCGGCATCCTGTATATCCTGTGCAACGATGCCGGCAACAAGACGCAGAAGCCCGTCCTGGGCAAGTACGTGGGCGTGGACATCGCGACCGCCGGCTGGCCCTGCCACGGGGGCAATCTCCAGGGCACCGGCTGCCTGCAATAAACCCGGAATTCTATGAAAAAGGTCTGTCTGATGCTCGCCGCAGCCCTGTGCCTGGCCGCAGCCGGCTGCCATCCGGAGGAGAAGCCGGGACAGGAAGTCCCCGGCCCCGATCCGGTGGAAAAACCGGATGATGAAGGAGATAAGCCCGATACGCCGGTTCCGGACGGGATGAACGTGGAGGGGAAAGTGGTCGATTCCGACGGGAAGGGGATCGAAGGCGTCGTGGTGACGGACGGCCAGCAGTGCACCCTGACCCTGGCCGACGGCTCCTTCCGCATGAAGGTCGATGAGGCTACGGCCAAGTTCATCTATATCAGCACCCCGTCGGGGTACATGCCGGCCGTCTATGGCGGCCGTCCCGTCTTCTACCGGTCGCTGGCCAGCCAGTCCAAGAAGAACGGGGTCTATACGGTGGACACCTTCACGCTCACGCCGGTGGCCCATCCGGACCGCGCGACGGTGATTTTCACCGCCGACCCGCAGCCGCGGGCCTCTTCCGCCGGCTTTGACAAGATCGGCTACCACTCCCTGGACTGCTGCGAGGACCTGTACCTGGACCTGAAGGAGACGCGGGCGGCGATGCCTGCGGACCGGCGGGTGCTGGGCATCTGCCTCGGGGACATCGTCCATGAGAACATGTCCCTGTACACGAACTACATCGCGGGCCTGAAGACGCTCGGATACCCTACCTACAATGTCCTGGGCAACCACGACAACAATCCCTCGGCGGCCGACGACGAGGCTGCCGCGGCGGATTTCGAGTCCTATTTCGGGCCCCGGAACTACTCGTTCAATGTGGGGAACATCCATTTCGTCGTGCTGGACAACCTGATCATGAAGGACAAGTCCGGCCGCCTGACCGGCTATGACCAGGGCCTCACGGACCGGATCTGGGAATGGCTCCAGGCCGACCTTTCCTTCGTCCCGAAGACGGCGACGGTCGCTACCTGCTCCCATTCCCCGATGTTCAAGACCCAGAACGGGGAACGGTCGGCCCGGCACAAGAACGACTATGCGAACCTGCTGACGGGCTATGCCCGGGTCCATGCCTGGGCCGGGCATACCCATGCGACGCACAATTTCGTGTACCCGGAGGCGCATATGTACGGCGGTCTGGAGGTCCATACCCTGGCCCGCTCGACCGGCGAACTGTGGACCAACGAGTACCTTTCGTCGGGGACGCCGCGGGGCTATACCATCGCCGAGATCGTGGACGGGGAGTTCGCCTCCTGGCGTTTCCATCCCGTCAAGTACCAGCGGGGGGCTTTCATCGGCCCGGCCGCGCCGTCCTATGAACTGCGGGATTGGGATTATGACGACGCCGGTGTCGCCCGGATGAAGGCCGGCGGGGGCGTCCTGGACGAAAGCTACCAGATGCACCTGTATGCCCCGGTCGGGACGTACGGCGATTCGAAGGTCTATGCGAATATCTTCCTCTGGGACAGCAAGTGGAGTACGCCCGTCTTCACCCTGGACGGCGGTTCTTCCGTGCAGATGGTGCCCGTCGAATCGGCCTCGCGCTATGATTTCGCGGACACGGCGTTCAAGACCTTCTACAAGACCTACAATCAGACGCTCAAGGACTATTCCGGCTATGACGCGACGACGACGGGGAATCCGAACACCCTGTTCAGCACCCCCGTCGAGGCGCTCTCCGGCGCCGGAACCGTCAGTGTGACAGACCGTTTCGGCAAGGTCTATACCGCCCGGATCAGCTGGTAGCCATCCGCGGGCGGGCCTATTGGGCTGCGGGATGGGGTCGCTGGCCGTGGCCGGTTGGCCGTGGACCGGCGGGCTGCTTTCCGGGGCCGTTGGCATATCCGGGAAATCGCGTATCTTTGTAACCGTTACGCGATCCATCATGAGAAACATCTGCCTGATCCTGGCGCTCTGCCTTGCCATTCCCGGTTGCCGTCCGGCTGTTTCCTCCGTTGAACATCATCCCGGAAAGGGGGATGCGGTATTCCGTTATGCCAATCCGGTCCTGCACCTGGATTACAGCGACCCGGACGTCTGCCGGGTAGGGGAGGACTATTACCTGACCGCCTCCTCGTTCCACTGTTTCCCCGGCCTGCCCGTCCTGCATTCCCGGGACCTGGTCCACTGGCGGCAGATCGGGGCGGCCCTGACGGAGTATCCCGGCGCTTCGTTCCCCGAAGAGGACCGGGATGCGTTCCGGGGCCGCGTTTCGGCCGGCAACGGCGTGTGGGCGCCTGCCATCCGGTATCATGACGGCTGGTTCCATATCTTCTGCGGCGATCCCGACCGCGGCATCTTCATGGTGCGGGCGCAGGACCCCGCCGGTCCCTGGTCCGAACCGGTCTGGCTCCTGCGCGGAAAGGGTTTCATCGATCCCTGCCCGCTGTGGGACAGCGACGGGAAGGCCTACCTCTCCCATGCGGCGGCCGGCTCCCGGGCGGGGCTGAAAAGTGTCCTGTTCATGGCCGAAATGGCGCCGGACGGCACCCGTCTGCTGGGCCCGTCCCGCATTGTCTATGACGGACACCTGACCCAGCCGACCATCGAAGGGACCAAGCTTTACCGCCGGGATGGGTGGTGTTACCTTTTCGCTCCCGCGGGCGGCGTCGCTACGGGATGGCAGACGGTTTTGCGCGCCCGCAGCCCCTGGGGGCCGTTTGAGGAGCGCGTGGTGATGGCTTCGGCCAGAGGCGAAACGGCAGGCGCCGGGGGCGTTTTGGCGGCCGGCACCGGGGCAGTGCCCGATCATGGCGCTGCTGACGGAGTGGCGGCCGGCGGGCTGGACGCGCTGCCTTTGTCGGGCATCAACGGTCCCCATCAGGGGGCGTGGGTGGAGACGCCGGACGGTCGCGACTGGTTCCTCCATTTCCAGGATAAAGGCGCCTATGGCCGCATTGTCCATCTCCAGCCGATGCACTGGACGGAGGACGGCTGGCCGGTGATCGGCGCCGATCCGGACGGGGACGGGGTCGGGGCGCCGGTCGCTGTGGCTCCGCTGCCGCTTGCCGCCCCGGATGGCCATCCGTTGCCGGCCGGCCTTGCGGCCCGTTATTCGCTCCCGGCCGCTCCGGCGGATGGCTCCGGTGAGGCCTCGTCGGCCCCGGCAGGTGTTTCCGGCAAGGAAGCCGCAAACCCGGCTCCGGCTGCATGGCCCGGCTATGGCCTTCCTGCCGGTTGGCAGTATCCCTGCATCCCTGCGCCGTCCTGGCATTCTGTCCGCCCGGACGGCGGGATCCGGCTCTATTCCGTCATGAACGGGCCTGCTCCGGTGGATTTCCGGATGTGTCCCAACTTCTTGATGCACAGTTTCTTCGCTGAACATTTCATCGTGACGGCCCGCTTGTCCTTCCGGCCGAACGCGGCGCGGAAAGACCGCGGCGAGACGGCCGGTTTCCTGGTCATGGGCGATGCCTACGCCGGGTTGCAGCTGACGGATACGCCCGATGGGGCGCGGCTGGAATTCATCACCGGACCGGAGGGTGGCGATGCCGTGCCGCTGACGGTTCTGCCGTATCGGTATGATCCTGTGGCCGCGGAGCATGCGTCCCCGAATGTGCCGCCCGTGCGGTATGTTCCGGTACCGGAGGCGGTCGTCTGGGTGCGGTTGGATGTTCGGGCGAAGGCCGTTGAGGGGAATGTGCCCGAAGCGCGCTGCCGGATCAGCTACAGCCTGGACGGGATGCATTACGAGCGGGCCGCGCAAGACTTTTCCGCCCGGGCAGGGCGGTGGATCGGGGCGCGGTACGGATTCTTCTGCAACCGGCCCACGGAAAAGAACGATGCCGGCTGGCTGGATGTACTCGATCTCAACGAAGAGGAGCGCTTCGCCCCGCTTTCCGATTTCCTTTATGAAGAGGCGGGGGTTCCGGCCTTTGCACTGCCGGACCCGCTGGTGGGGGAGAATGGCCGTCCGGTCCGGTCCGTGCGCGACTGGGAACGGCACAGGCGGCCGGAACTGGTGGACTTGTTCGAAAGGGAGATGTTCGGCCGGGCGCCCGGGGTGCCTGCCGGGTTCCATTGCCGGGTCCTTTCCACGGATCCGTCCGCTTTCGGGGGACTGGCGACCCGCAAGGAGGCCGGTGTATATTTCACGGCCGATGAGCGGGCGTATCTCCGTCTGCTTCTGTATGTTCCGAATGACCGGACCGCTCCCGCCCCGGCCTTCCTCGGCCCGAATTTCTTCGGCAACCATACGACCACGGACGACCCGTCCGTCACCCCGGGCGACACGCTCCGCTATGGGCATGACCTCGTCTGGTATCCCCGCGGCTATCATGCCCGCCGCTGGCCTTACGAGGAAATCCTTCGCCGCGGTTATGCCGTCGCGACCTTCTGCTGCGCAGATGTGGACCCGGATTATGACGACGGCTTCCGCAATGGCGTCCATGGCGTATTTGACGGATGCTCCGACAGCTCGCCGGTCCGCGACCCCTCGGCATGGGGTACCATCGCCGCCTGGGCGTGGGGCCTTTCCCGTGCGCTCGATTACCTGGAGAGCGATCCGGATGTGGACGGGAGCCGTGTGGCCGTAGTCGGACACTCGCGCCTCGGCAAGACGGCCCTTTGGGCGGGTGCGCTGGACACGCGCTTCGCGATGGTCGTCTCGAATGACTCCGGCTGCGGGGGCGCTGCGCTGTCCCGCCGTCGGTTCGGCGAGACCGTCCGCCGCATCAACACGCACTTCCCCCACTGGTTCTGCCCCCGTTTCCATGACTATAACGACTGTGAGGACCTGCTCCCCATCGACCAGCATGAACTGCTAGCCCTCATTGCGCCGCGCCCTCTGTACGTTGCCAGCGCCAGCGAAGACCGCTGGTCGGACCCCCACGGCGAATACCTCTCCCTCCTTGGTGCCGCCCCGGTCTACGCCCTCTACGGCATCGAGGCACTGGACGGGAGTGAGACAGCCGGTGGTGGTGAAGCGCTCGGGGATGGCGAGCCGCTTGACGGTCGTAAAGCGCTGGAAGGCAACGAGACAGCCGGCTGTGGTGAAGCGTTCGGGGATGGCGAGCCGCTTGACGGACACAAAGCGCTGGAAGGCAACGCAATCCCCACCGTCTCGGCGGATGGCTCCGTCTCGCTCAGTGGTCCCGGTGCGCCGGCGCTCCCTCCCGTCGGGACAGACCTTTCCCGGGGCCGCACCGGGTATCATCTCCGGCCCGGCAAGCACGACATCATCCTCTACGACTGGCAGCGCTACATGGACTTCGCCGACCGCTGGCTCCGCTAGCGTCGCCGCCCTCCTCCTGCATCTCTGGAGTTGTTGCTATCTTCTTGCATCCCTATAGTCGCCGCCCTCCTCCTGCATCTCTGGAGTTGTTGCTATCTTCTTGCATCCCTATAGTCACCGCCCTCCTTCTGCATCTCTAGAGTTGTTGCTATCTTCTTGCATCCCTATAGTCGCCGCCTTCCCTCTGCACCCCTGGAGTCGTTGCTATCTTCTTGCATCCTTATAGTCGCCGCCGTCCTCCTGCACCCCTGAAGATGCCGCTTCCTCTCGCGCCCTTGTTGACGCATGCGGAAAAGTGACGGAGACGTCCCATTTCTGGGGACGTCTCCGTCAAAAAGGGCCGATTTTGACGGAGGCCGGTCTTTTTTGGGGACGTCTCCGTCACTTGGAGCGAAGTTTCTTGGAATGAAGTTACTTGGAACGGAGTTAATGGGAACGGTTCACATGGGACGATGTCACCGGGGGGTGAGGCTTGATCACGGCTCGCCTGCGGCTGGGTGGTGGTTAAATCATTGATAGTTAGGTGTCTATACTAGGCGAGTCCTGCGGTTTGCGGCGGTTTTGCTTAAACCCCTGAGGGGTATCGCATTGCCAGCCATGTCATGCGTCCCGTGCGGCAGAGGAAGGGTGGCGGCGGATATTAAGGGGAACGGTTACAGAGGAGCCCGGGGAAAGGGGTGTTCCGTCAGGACGGCCGGCGTGTGTTTGAGCGCGGGGTGTCGGAGCACCCCGCGCGAGTTAGCCGGACGAACCCCTTTCCCCGACCGCGACCGCCGTTCCCCGCCATGGAGCCGCCGCCCTTCCTCTGCCGACGGGACATAGAGCGTGAAATGTAACTCGCTATATGGCAACTATTTACAGAAAATCAATTACCCCATATCTGGCAATTGATTTTCTGCATTTTACTGATATGCAGTTATTTCCATTTCACGCATCCTGTCCCTTGTTGTCGGTGTTCTCATAAAGCCGGCGGGGCGGCGGGCCTGAAGCGGCGCGACATTTTGTCAGCAATCGGACGTGGAGCGATATTTGCGGGGGAGGGCGGCAAAACAGCAAAAATATGGGTTCTGCAAAATGGATAGGGGGCTTCCTCGGCTGGGTGGCCGGAGGGGCCATCGGCGCGCTGATCGGGTTCCTGCTGGGGAAGGCCGTTGATACATATATCGATATGTCACATCAGCTGCCGGGTGGGGATGGATCCGCCCAGGGTGGCCCGGGCTATGGCCCCGGCGGCTATAACCAGGGCGGCTACAACCAAGGCGGCTATAACCAGGGCGGCTATAACCAAGGCGGCTACAACCAGGGCACGCAGTCCGGCGGCGCCGGCTACGGGCCCGGCGGCTATCAGCGCACCGGCGGCCGCTATTCGCAGGCAGAGCAGCGGAACAGCTTCTTTGTCAGCCTGCTGGTGCTGTCGTCCGCGGTCATCAAGGCCGACGGGCGGGTGCATCCGTCGGAGCTGCAGACGGTGCGGGAGTTCATGCGCCGGAATTTCGGGGTGCAGGCGGAAACCCAGGCGATGCAGATCCTCGACCGGCTGAATGCCTCGCAGGTGAACATCTACACCGTCGGTGACCAGATTGCCGCCAATATGAACTATTCCCAGCGGCTGCAGCTCTTCCACTATCTGGTCGGCATCGCCACGTCCGACGGCGATTTCAGCAAGTCGGAAAAGGATGCCCTCGAGGCCATCGCGGCAGTCATCCGGCTGACTTCCACCGATGCGTCCTCGGTCATCGCCATGTATTACAAGGAGGCGGATTCCGCCTATACGGTGCTGGAAATCAGCCCTTCCGCCACGGATGACGAGGTCCGTGCCGCCTACCGCCGGATGGCAATGAAGAACCATCCCGACAAGGTGGCCACCCTTGGCCCGGAGGTCCAGAAGGCCGCGGCGGAGAAGTTCCGCAAGATCCAGGAGGCATACGAAACCATCAAGAAGCAGCGGGGGATGAATTGACCGGCCGGTATTGGTGTTTCCGGGAAAAACTGTAACTTTGGTTTTGTTATGAGAACCATTTACCTGCTTTTCCCGGCCCTGTGCCTGGCTTTCGCCGGCTGCCATCCGGCGGACATCGTGAATCCGGTCCCGGGGCCGCCCGGCCAGGGGGATGACATCGACGGGCCGCAGACCGAGATACCGGTTCCCGACGGGATGAACCTGGCGGGAACCGTGGTCGATATCGACGGGAACGGGATTTCCGGCGTGGTGGTCACGGACGGACGGCAGTGTACCGAAACGCGCCCGGACGGGACCTATTTCATGAAAGTCGATCCCGAGGTGTGCCGCTTCATCCATATCAGCACCCCGTCGGGGTATATGCCCGTCGTCCGGAACGGCCTGCCCGTTTTCTACAAGCTCCTTTCCAGGCAGCGCAAGGTGAACGGAGCTTACCAGGTCGAGGAGTTCCTGCTCTCTCCGGTGCAGGACCCGGGCAGGGCGACGGTCTTTTTCACCGCCGATCCCCAGCCCCGGGCCAGCGGCGCCGGCTATGACAACATTGGCTACCACTCCCTGGACTGCTGCGAGGACCTTTACCGCGACCTGCAGGAAACGAAGGCCGGCATCACCGACCGCCCGGTCTTCGGGATCTGCCTCGGCGATGTCGTCCATGAGAACATGAGCCTTTTCTCGAACTACCTCTCCGGCCTGGAACGGCTCGGCTATCCCACCTACAACGTGCTGGGCAACCATGACAACAATCCTTCGGCGGCCGACGACGAGGCGGCGGCGCGGGATTTCGAGTCCCATTTCGGCCCCCGGAACTACTCCTTCAACTACGGGAACATCCATTTCGTCGTGCTGGACAACCTGATCATGAAAGACAATTCCGGCCGGCTCACCGGCTATGACCAGGGGCTCACGGACGAACTCTGGGCATGGCTGCAGGCCGACCTTTCCCATGTCCCGAAGACGAAGACGATAGCGACCTGTTCCCATTCCCCCATGTTCAAGACCCTGAACGGGGAACGCTCGGCCCGGCACAAGGACGACTATGCCGCCCTGCTGACCGGCTATGCCAAGGTCCACGCCTGGGCGGGCCATACGCATGCGACCCATAATTACGTCTATCCCGCCGGACACAAATATGAGGGCCTGGAAGTCCATACCCTGGCCCGCTCGACCGGCGAACTCTGGACCAACGAATACCTGGCTTCCGGGACGCCCCGGGGCTATACCATCGCGGAAATCGAGAACGGGGAGTTCGCCTCCTGGCGCTTCCATCCCGTCAAGTACCAGCGGGGAAAATACGTCGGCTCCGGCACGCCTCCGTACGACCTGCGGGACTGGGATTACGATGCTTCCGGCGTCGCCCGGATGAAGGCGGGCGGCGGCGTCCTGGACGAGTCTTACCAGATGCATGTCTATGCCCCGGTCGGGACGTACGGCGATTCGAAGGTCTATGCGAATATCTTCCTGTGGGACAGCCAGTGGGGGACGCCGGAGTTCACGCCGGACGGGGGGACGCCGGTCCCGATGACCCACGTCGAGTCCTCGTCCCGGTATGATTTCGCAGATACGGCGTTCAAGACTTTCTACAAGACCTCCAGCGAGCGGCTCAGTGCCGATTCCGGTTACAAGGCCACGACGACGGCCAATCCGAATACGCTGTTCAGCGCCCCGTGCAGCGCCCTTTCCGGCGCCGGAACCGTCCGTGTGACAGACCGTTTCGGCAACGTTTATTCAGGCCGTATCAGCTGGTAATCCGTCCGGGCGCCGGATCGGTGCGCCCCCCGGACAACCCGATTAATAATATTCCACGTTGTACCGCGTCAGGATGTCCATGTGCATGAAGTTGTCGCGGCGGGCGGGCGCTCTCTTCAGCAGGAGGATGTCGGCGAGGGCGTCGATGGCAAGGCGGACCTGCTCGTCCGGATGCTGGGCGATGAGGGCGGAGACGGTGCCGCGGCGGAGGGCGGCGATGTTGGCGGCGAGGTTGTCGAAGCCGACGACGCGGCGCCCCGGACGCGGATGGGCTTCGAGCCAGGGGACGATCAGGTGGATGCGGGAGTTGAACATCGCAATGTCACGCACTTCCGGGTGGGCGGCGAAGAAGCCGTCCAGGGTCCCGTCGATGCGCTCCGGCTCGTTGGGGTCGATGAAGACGCTGTGGACGGTGCAGGCGGGAACATGCTCGGCGAGGTAGTCCAGGAAGCCGGCGCGGCGGTTCACGGTCGGGTCGGACTGGCGGAGTTTGTCCCGCCGGATGCGGATGACGAGGGCGCTGCCCACATCCTGCCCGCCGGTCAGCTGGTCGGCGCACAGGTAGCCGCTGTCATACATCGGCATGCCGAAATAGGCCAGGTAACCGTCGTCATCGGGCTTTGAATCGATGTATACGTAGGGAATCTCCTTCGCACGCAGCTCTTCCGCCAGCAGGGAGGTCTCGTGCTTGAACAGCGGGGCGATGACCACCCCGGACGGTTCCATCTCCAAGAGGCGCCCGCAGGCCTCCCGGAACGAGTCCATGCTGTACTGGTCGTATTCCACCTTCACGATGGTGCCGCCGAGCCCCTCGACGCTTTCCCGGGCGCGCTCGATGCCGCTGGCCGACAGGGCCCAGAAGGAATCCGGCGCCTGGTAGGGCAGGAGGACGGCGATGACGATCCGGCGGGGGGAGGCGAGGAGGGATGCGTACACATTGGGCTTGTACCCCAGCTCTTCGGCCGCCCGCATGACCTTGTCATAACTCTTGCGGGAAACTTCGCCCCGGTTGTGCAGGACCCGGTCCACCGTGCCCTTGGAGAGGCCGGTGCGGCGGACGATGTCCATGAGGGTGACTGTCTCGTTTTTTGCCATGCCATTCAGATTCCGGGGCAAAGGTATAACAAAAAAACGGATTTCCGTGCCATGCACGAAAATAAATTTTTTTACGAACCACAAATTATTGAAAATAAATGAAAAAAATTTCCGTGAACGTGCACGGAATCAAAAATAATTTCTATCTTTGCGACCTAAGAAAACCGCTAATCACGAGATGAAACGAAACGCGCGCAACCTTTTCATCCTCGTCCTGGCGCTCCTCCCCGCGTGTAACGCGCAAAGGGACAGCGACTTGGACGCCTATTTCCGGAATATCCCCTTCGAGATGCCCCGCCTGGAGCGTCCGGCCATCCCGGCCCGGACCGTTTCCCTCGCGGACTTCGGCGGCGTCCCCGACGGGGTCACGCTCAACACCGAGGCTTTCGCGGAAGCGATCGAAAACCTCGCCGGCAAGGGCGGCGGCCGCCTGGAGGTCCCCGCCGGCATCTGGTTCACAGGCCCCATCACGCTGAAAAGCAACATCGAACTTCACCTGGACGCCGATGCGGTCATCGTCTTTTCGACCGACCAGGACCTCTATCCCATCATCGACACGAACTTCGAAGGCCTCGACGTCCGCCGCTGCCTTTCCCCGGTCAACGCCCTGGGCGAGAAGAACATCGCCATCACGGGCAAGGGGATCATCGACGGCAACGGCGCCGCCTGGCGCGAGGTCAAGCGCCGCAAGGTCTCCGACGACCAGTGGAAGCGGATCGTCGCGGCCGGCGGCCTCCTCAGCGAGGACGGCAAGGTCTGGTTCCCCGATGAGGGCTACATGAAGGCCCGGGCCACGGCGGGTTCCCTGAACTATCCCGACCCGTCCTTCGACGAGAACGAGATCAAGACCTTCCTCCGGCCGGTCCTCGTGTCCCTCCGGGAATGCGAGAATGTCCTCCTCGAAGGGGTGACCTTCCAGAATTCCCCCTGCTGGAACCTCCATCCGCTCTATTGCAAGAACGTGATTGTCAAGGATGTGAATGTCCGCAATCCCCATTATTCCGCCAACGGCGACGGGATCGACATCGACGCCTGCGAGAACGTCCTCCTCGTCGGATCGACCTTCGACGTGGGCGACGACGCCATCTGCATCAAGTCCGGCAAGGACGCCGACGGCCGCCGCCATGCCCGCAAGTGCCGGAATCTCGTCATCGCCGACTGCACGGTCTATCACGGCCACGGCGGTTTCGTCGTCGGCAGCGAGATGTCCGGCGGCGTGGAGGACATCCTCGTGCGCGACTGCCGCTTCCTCGGCACCGACGTCGGCCTCCGCTTCAAGAGCACCCGGGGCCGCGGCGGCCTGGTCAAGGACATCTGGTGCGACCATATTTATATGAAGGACATCGTCACCTACGGCGTCATCTTCAACCTCTACTATGCCGGCGTCGCGGCGACCGAACTCGCGAAGGACGGGCAGTCCGACCTGCAGCCCGTGGACGAGACGACGCCCGAGTTCCGCGGCTTCCGCTTCTCGGACATCGTCTGCGCCGGGGCGGACCAGGCCGTGTTCATCAACGGCCTCCCGGAAATGCCGGTCAAGGACGTCGCCTTCACGCGCTGCACCTTCTCTGCCGACAAGGGCGCGGACGTGAACTTCGCGGAGAACGTGACCTTTGAGGAAGTAACCGTCAACGGAGAATCACTATGAGGAAGTTATTGACAATCACGGCCCTGGCGGCCGCATGGCTGCTGGCGAGCTCGTTCACTGTCCACCTGATGGGCGACAGCACGATGGCGGAGAAAGACCTCAAGGGCGGTACCAATCCCGAACGCGGTTGGGGCATGATGTTCCAGAATTTCCTCGACGGGGACGTGCGTGTCGCCAATTACGCCAAGAACGGCCTCAGCACGAAGAGCTGCATCGACAAAGGCATCTGGGACAAGGTCTTCGCGGCCGTCCGCCCCGGGGATTACGTGTTCATCCAGTTCGGCCACAATGATTCGAAGGACAGCGACACCACCCGCTATGCCGCTCCTTTCGGCGCCTACCAGGATAACCTCCGCCGCTTCATCGACGGCACCCGGGAGAAGGGCGGCACGCCCGTGCTGCTGACCCCCGTCGCCCGCCGCTGGTTCAAGGAGGGTGGCCTCGACCGGAACTGCCACGGCGACTATCCCGCCGCCATGAAGCAGGTCGCCCGGGAGAAGGGCGTCATCCTGCTCGACATGACGACGCCGACCCTCGACTGGCTGGAATCCATCGGTGACGAGGCGTCCCGGGCCTATTACATGATCTCGACCGGCAAGGACGACAACACCCACACCGTCGCCTGCGGCGCCCGGAAGATCACCGAACTCGTCTGCGACCGCATCCGGGAGCAGCTTCCGGAGATCGCGCAGCACCTGCGGTATTACCACATCGTCGTATCGCCCGACGGCCACGGCGATTACATGACCGTCCAGGAGGCCGTGAACGCCATTCCGGACTATTCCCACCAGGAAATCACGGAAGTCTTGATCCGCAAGGGCATCTACAGGGAACAGGTCAGCATCCCGCACACCAAGTTCCGCGTCCATTTCAAGGGCGAGGATGCGGAGACCACGGTCCTGACCTATGACAAATATGCGAAGCAGCTGTGGCCCGGCCGCGATTTCAATGTCGGGACCTCCGGCAGCGCGAGCATCTACATCCACGCCAGCTACATCACCTTCGAGGACCTCACCTTCGAGAATTCGGCGGGCGAGGGGAAGGAGATCGGCCAGGCCGTCGCCGTGTTCACGGACGGGGACTTCCTCTTCTTCAAGGGCTGCCGCTTCCTCGGCAACCAGGACACCCTCTACACCTACGGCCGCTTCGGCAAATTCGGCGGTATCAAGCGGAACTACTTCAAGGACTGCTATATAGAAGGGACGACCGATTTCATTTTCGGCACCTCCATCGCCTATTTCGAGGACTGCACGATCCATTCCAAGAAGAACAGTTATGTGACCGCCGCCTCGACCCTCCAGGGCCAGAAATACGGCTATGTGTTCAGGAACTGCACGCTGACGGCCGCGCCCGGCATCGACAAGTGCTACCTCGGACGTCCCTGGGGCGCCTATGCGAAGACGGTCTTCATCGGCTGCCACCTCGGGGAGCATATCGTCGCGGACGGCTGGCACGACTGGGAGAAGGAAGGCAAGCCCGACACGAAGAAGAACTCCTACTACGCTGAATATGGCAACGACGGGCCCGGTGCCCGCGGGCCGCGCGTGAAGTGGTCCCACGCCCTCACGGCGAAGCAGGCGGCGGAGTACAGCTTCGAAAAGGTCATGTACCAGGCCGAAGACGGCATCGTCTGGAACCCCTATGACAACCGCTGAGATGAAACGGATCCTCCTGCTCGCCGCCTCCATCCTGGCCTTCGCCGCCTGTACGGAAAAGGTTCCGTACTCCGTGCGGATGGTCCGGAGCGAGATGCAGCGCTGCCCTTCCGCCGCCGAACTGGACGGCATGGGCGGCAGGCTGAAATGGAACTATACCACCGGCCTGGAACTCCTCTCTTTCCTCAGTGTGTACCAGCAGACGGCCGATACGGCCATCCTCGGCTATGTGGAGCGCTGGTACGACGCCGTCATTTCCCCGGAGGGGGAGATCCTCGGCGGTTATAAGAAAGAGAAATACAACCTCGACCATGTCTGCCCCGGCCGCACCCTGCTGCACCTGTACCAGTACGCGCCGAAAAAGCAGTATGCGGCCGCCATCGGGACGCTGCGCAGCCAGCTTGACGGGCAGCCGCGGACGGAGGCAGGCGCCTTCTGGCACAAGTCGGTCTATCCGTCGCAGGTCTGGCTCGACGGCCTGTACATGGCCGAGCCCTTCCTGGCGACCTACGCCAGCCAGACGGGCCAGGACAGCCTTTTCACGACGGTGGCACGCCAGTTCCTGGTCGCCGCCGACAAGACATACGACCCGGCGACGGGGCTTTACCGCCACGCCTGGGACGAGAGCCGCTCGATGTTCTGGGCGGACCCCGTGACCGGCCAGTCGGCCCACTGCTGGGGCCGGGCGCTCGGCTGGTACGCGATGGCCCTCGTCGATGTCCTCGACTTCTTCCCGGAGGACCGGCCGGAACGCGCGGAACTGCTGGCGGTCCTCCGCCACATCCTGGAGACGCTCCCGTCCTATGCCGACCCGGCGACGGGCATGTGGTACCAGGTCCTCGACTGCCCGGGCCGCGAAGGGAACTACCTGGAAGCCACCTGCTCCGCCATGTTCACCTACGTCTATTTGAAGGCGTCCCGGAAGGGCTATTTCGTCCGCGAGGATGCCCCGGCGCTCTATGAGAGCCTGGTGAAGACCTTCATCCGGGAGCAGCCCGACGGCACCATCGACCTCACGCAGTGCTGCGCGGTCGCCGGCCTCGGCGGCAAGGAGAACCGCAGCGGCACCTATGATTATTATATAGGAGAAAGAATCACGGACAATGACCCGAAGGGCGTAGGCCCCTTCATCTGGGCCTCCCTTGAATACGAAAGATTATGAAGAAAACCCTTGCCTTCCTGACAGCGCTCCTGGCGCTCGCCGCCTGTGGCGGCAAGGAACCCGTGGCGACGCCCACGGCCCCGGCCGCCCCGACCGGCCTGAAGGTCCATGCCGCGACGGAGTCGTCGCTGACCTTCCAGTGGAACGTTGTGGAAGGGGCTGCCGCTTACGACTGGCAGATCCAGAAGGATGGCGCTACGGTGGACGAAGGCCACATCAAGACCCGCAACAAGACCGTCGACAAGCTCGCCGCCGGCACGAAATACCGTTTCGGCGTGCGTGCGGTAGGGGAGGACGAGACCCTGCTCTCCGCCTGGACCTATCTGGAAGCCGAGACGCAGTCCGGCTCCGTCACCCCGGATCCCGGCACCGACCCGACCCCGGACCCGTCCCTCGCGGAGAAGTATTACAAGGACTTCCTGGTCCCCGCCCATGAAGAGGACGGCCAGGCGCGCGCCTTCCCGGGCGCCGAGGGCGGCGGGATGTTCACCACCGGCGGCCGCGGCGGCCAGGTGTACCATGTCACTTCCCTGGAGGACGGCTCGGCCGAGGGCACGCTCCGTTACGGCATCGAGAAGGGCCCGCGCCCGCTCACGATCGTCTTCGACGTGGCCGGCCTCATTCCGCTCACCAAGCAGCTCAACATCACCAAGGGCGACCTCACCATCGCGGGCCAGACGGCCCCGGGCGGCGGTATCTGCCTGAAGAACTTTACTTTCCGCATCAGCGCCAGCAACGTCATCATCCGCTTCATCCGCTGCCGGATGGGCGACGAGAAGCAGACCGAGGACGATGCGATGCAGATCCTTTCCCACGATGACGACAAGTACAGCGACATCATCATCGACCACTGCTCCGTCAGCTGGTGCACCGACGAGTGCGCTTCCTTCTATGGGATGAAGGACTTCACCTTCTCCTGGAACATCGTCTCCGAAAGCCTCCGCAACTCCGTCCACGGTAAGGGCGCCCATGGCTACGGCGGCATCTGGGGCGGCTCGAACGCCACCTACCACCACAACCTGCTGGCCCACCACGACAGCCGCAATGCGCGGATCGACCATGATTACGTCTCCACGCAGAAGGGCCCCCTCACGCTGGCCAACAATGTGATCTACAACTGGAGCGGCAACACGACCTACGGCGGGGAGAGTTTCAATGCCACCGGCACTTTCCGGCAGTACAACCTCGTCAACAATTACTACAAGCCGGGTCCCGTCACGCCGTCCAACCACATCTGGTTCCTCGATCCCACCACCTCCTGCAGCAACTGCACCGGCCTGAAAGCGTATCCGGACAATTCCGCCGTTCCCGCCGGGTCCTCCCTCGTCCCGGGTCATTTCTACATGACCGGCAATTACATGGCCGGGAAGGCCGGCCTCACGTCGGACAACTGGACCGGCACGACGGCCTCCGCCTCCCTCATCGCGAAAATCAAGGCCGATGCTCCCTTCTCCGCGACCGGCAAGCAGGGCAGTATCAGCCTCCAGGGCGCGGAAAAGGCCTTTGAAGCGGTTCTCGCCTATGCCGGCGCCAGTTTCGCCCGCGATGCCGTCGATACCCGCGTCACCGATGAGGCCCGGAAGGGGACCTTCACCTATGCGGGCAGCGCGCGCACGGACAAGGACGGCAAGCCCCTTGCGGAGAACAAATGGTCCACGAAGGGCCTGATCGACACCCAGACGGATGTCGGCGGCTGGCCGGAGTATTCCTCCACGACCGCCGAGAACGTCAGGGCGCGCGACTCCGACCGGGACGGCATGCCCGACTGGTTCGAGGAGCAGTTCGGCCTGGACAAGGGCAACGCCGCCGACGCCGCGGCGAAGGATTTCGATGCCGCCGGCCGCTACACCAACCTTGAAATGTACCTCCACTACCTCGTGCGCGACATCGTCGCCGCCCAGGTCGCGGGAGGCACCTACAGCCAATTATAACACTATCAATATCGTAACAATCAATTATTTATGAAAAATCCAGCAAAGAAACTCGTGCTCGCGTTGCTCTGCCTCGGATCGGCGTGGACCCTCTCCGCCCAGACGACCATCAAAGGTATCGTCACGGACGAGAAGGGTGAACCGCTCATCGGAGCCGGCGTCTTCGTGGAAGGCACGACCGTGGGTTCTGTCACCGGCATCGACGGTGACTACCAGCTGACCGTTCCGGACAACGCCGTGAACCTGGTATTCTCCTTCATCGGACTGGCGGACCAGACCGTCCCGATCGAGGGCCGTACCGAGATCAACGTCGTCCTGAAGGAGGACAGCACCTTCCTCGACGAGGTCGTCGTCGTCGGTTATGCGACCGTCAAGCGCCGCGACCTCCTCGGCTCCGTCTCCTCGGTGAATTCCGACAAGCTCGCCGAACAGCCCGTGAACACGGTCAGCCAGGCCCTTGCCGGCAAGATGGCCGGTGTCTCCGTCGTCACGACGGAAGGCGACCCGGACGCCGACATCAAGATCCGCGTCCGCGGCGGCGGTTCCATCACCCAGGACAGCTCCCCGCTCTACATCGTGGACGGCTTCCCGGTGGAATCCATCAACGACATCCCGTCCTCCGAGATCCAGTCGATCGACGTCCTGAAGGATGCCTTCTCCACGGCGATCTACGGTTCCCGCGGTGCGAACGGCGTCATCATCGTGACCACCAAGAGCGCGGAAAAAGGCCAGAAGGTCTCCGTCAAGTTCAACACCTACTACGGTCTCAAGACCATGGCGAACCGGGATGCCATCCGGGTGATGGACCCCGAGAACTTCGTCAAGTTCCAGTATGAGCTCGCTTCCCTCCGCGGCAACATCGACAACAACTACGAGCCGTATTTCGGCAGTTTCCGCGACATCGACCTGTACAAGGGCGTCGCCGCCAACGACTGGATCGGCGCCGTCTTCGGCCGTACGGGCAGCACCCTCTCCGCCGACTTCTCCGTCTCCGGCAGCGGTGAGAACTACAACTGGACCCTCGGTTACGCGCACATGGGCGACAAGGCCATCATGGCCGGCTCCGACTACACGCGCGACAACCTCAATTTCAAGACCAACTTCAAGACCTCCAAGACCACGTCGATCGACGCCAGCATCCGCTACTCCCGCGTCGTGGTCCACGGTTCCGGCGCCAGCGGCCTCAACGACTCCGCTTCCACCTCCGGCAACGGCCGGCTCAAGCACGCCGTCTCCTACTCCCCGATCCCGGTCTCCACGACCCTGATGGACGACGACTACGAGGAGTCCTTCGGCGACAACGCCCCGCCGCTCCGCTCCGTCGCGGACAACGATTCCAAGCGCCTCCGCACGACCTGGAACGCCAACGCCGCCTTCAACTGGACCATCGTCGACAACCTGCGCCTCAAGGTCGAGGGCGGTTTCGAGGACTACCGCCAGGGCGACGACCGCTTCTACGGCCTGACGACCTATTATGTCTCCAACCAGTCCACGGTGCCGAACACCCCTTCCAACGAACACAAGGAGCAGTTCCGCACCCGCTACCGCAACACGAACACGCTCAATTTCGACTTTGCGAACCTGCTGGGCGCCGACCACAGCCTGACCGCCCTCCTCGGTGAGGAAATGACCATCACCAAGAGCAACCTCGTGTACATCATGGCCGACGGCTTCCCGGATTTCTATACCTCCGAGTATGCCTGGAACTACATGGCTTCCCTGACGGGCTTCAAGGACATCCGCAACACCTACAGTCCGGATGACCGCCTCCTGTCCTTCTTCGGCCGCGTCAACTACGACTACAAGCACAAGTACTCCTTCGGCGCCACCCTCCGTGCGGACGGATCGTCCAAATTCGCGCGGGGTCACCGCTGGGGCCTGTTCCCGTCCGCGGCCGTGTCCTGGACCATCTCCAACGAGCCCTGGATGGACAACGCCCACAGCTGGCTCGACCAGCTCAAGCTCCGGTACAGCTTCGGTACGGCGGGTAACAACAACATCCCGTCGAACCAGATCATGATCACCTATGCCCCTTCCGCCACCAGCTGGATCAGCCAGGGGACGAGCTATTACTCCACGGGCAAGACGATGGTCAATCCGGACCTGACCTGGGAGACCACCTACACCCACAACATCGGTCTCGACTTCAGTTTTTGGCAGAGCCGCCTGAGCGGTAGCGTCGAGGTCTATCAGAACGACATCAAGGACCTGCTGATCAACTTCCCGATCCCGGGTTCCGGCTATGACACCCAGTACCGCAACCTCGGCTCCACCCGGAACCGCGGTATCGAACTGACCCTCAACATGCCCCTGGTCCAGAAGAAGGATTTCTCCCTGAACCTCGGCGGCAACATCGCCTACAACATCAACCGCGTGGTGGACCTCGGCGGCCTGCCGTCCATCGCGGCCCAGTCCGGCTGGGCGTCCTCCGAAATCGGTGACGACTACCTGGTCCAGGTCAACCAGCCGCTCGGCAACATGTACGGCTATGTGAGCGACGGTTTCTACACCCCTGACGACTTTACCTGGAACGGTTCCAAGTGGGTCCTCAACGAGGGCGTGGCGGACTGCTCCAGCGTCATCGGCACCGCTTACATGGTCCCGGGCGCGATGAAACTCAAGAACATCGACGGTTCCGAGGACAACAAGGTGACGGTCGCCGACCGTACGGTCATCGGCAACGCCACCCCGGACTTCACGGGCGGTTTCAACCTCTCGGGTTACTTCAAGGGCCTGGATTTCAGCGCCAACTTCAACTTCATGGTCGGCAACCAGGTGTACAACGCCAACAAGGTCGAATTCACCTCTTCCCGCAAGTACTACAACCGGAACCTCCTGGATATGATGGACGTGGACAAGCGCTTCACGCTGGTTGACTGGACCACGGGCGAGATGATCACCGACGTGGAGACCCTCCGCCAGGTCAATGCGGGCAAGACGATGTGGTCGCCCGCCGTGGCCAATGCGGTCTTCTCCTCCTGGGCGGTCGAGGATGCGTCCTTCCTCCGCCTCCAGAGCGCGACCATCGGGTACACCCTTCCGGAAGACCTCACCAAGAAGATCAGCATCCGGAAGCTCCGCCTGTATGTGACCGGCACCAACCTCCTCTGCCTGACCAAGTACTCCGGCTATGATCCCGAAGTGGATACCCGCCGCCAGACCCCGCTCACCCCGGGCGTCGATTACTCCGCCTATCCGAAGAGCATCGGATTCGTCGCCGGCCTCAACCTGACGTTCTAAGCTGCTATGGACATGAAAAAGATTTTTGCATATATCCTCGGCATCGCGGCCGCTGCCGCGCTGACCGTCTCCTGCGACCGTTTCCTCGACACCGAATCCCCTTCGACCTACGAGCAGTCCACGGTCTTCTCGAACTATGGCCTGGCGGAGAACGCCGTCCTCGGCGTCAGCGAAATCTTCGCCGAGAACAACTCCTACCGCAACCGCTTCCTGATGTACTACGGTTTCAATACCGACATCGAGTGGTACAACACCTTCAAGCCGACGGAAGTGAAGACCCAGGTCTCCAACTACGCCATCGCTCCGAACAACTCGGAACTCAACCTCAAGGACGGCCCGTTCCCGCGCATGTACCAGGCGATCGAGCGTGCCAACCTCGCCATCGAGGGCCTGCAGGCCTATGGTGACGTGGAGAACAAGCCCGACATGGCCTACCTGCTCGCCGAGGTGAAGACGCTCCGCGCGATGATTTACTATGACCTCGTCAAGACCTGGGGCGACGTTCCCGCCCGCTTCTCGTCCGTTTCCGGCGAGACCATCTACATGGCCAAGTCCAACCGCGACGTCATCTTCAAGCAGATCCTCAATGACCTCGACGAGGCGATCCCGCACCTCCCGAACCCGGGCGAGACGGCGGCGACCAGCCGGACCGACCGCGTCAACAAGGTGTTCGCGGAAGGCCTCTTCGCACGGATCGCCCTCGCGGCCGCCGGCAAGGCCCAGCGTCCCGCGGACGATGCCATCGGCACGGGCGACGTGGGTACGAACCGCGTCTCCAGCGACCCCGACCTTACCGTCGACAAACTCTACCGCCGTGCGCTGACCCATCTTGAAAACGCCATCGGAAAGGCCTCCCTCGAGGATTTCGAACAGTACTGGCGCAACTTCAACAACTTCGACAACATGACGGCCGGTCCCGCTTTCGAGACCCTCTACGTCATTCCGTTCAGCGACAGCCGCGGACGTTGGAACTATGCGTTTGCCGTCCGTTCCGACGGATCCTCCTACACCAACGGCGCGAGCCGCGGCGGTGACACCGGCCCGGTCCCGACCTTCTGGTTCCAGTACGACGAACAGGATGTCCGCCGGGACATCACCTGCGTCAACTGGAAGATCAACGCGGACGACACCTTCGAGCCCGCCGGCATCGCCAAGTGGTATTTCGGCAAATACCGTTACGACTGGATGGTCAAGCATCCTTACGACGGCAACCAGACCGAAGACGGCGCCAAGCCGGTGGTCATGCGCTACGCTGACATCCTCCTCATGGCCGCGGAAATCGCCAACGAACTGGGCGACCTCAACGCCGCCAAGGGCTACTTCCGCCCGGTGCGCGAACGCGCCTTCAAGGGCCACGAAGAGGCCGCCGAGACCTATGTGAACGGCATTTCCTCCAAGGAAGCGATGTTCAACGCCATCGTCGACGAGCGCGCCTTCGAGTTCTGTGGCGAGATGCTCCGCAAGGGCGACCTGATCCGCTGGGGACTGCTCAAGAGCAAGATGGACGAGGCCAAGGCCGAGATGTTCAAGCTCCGCGACCTGAAGGCCCCGTACGACTACATGAGCGGCGACATCTATTTCCAAATCACCGACGATCCGTCCGAATTCACCATCTACGGCCTGCACCGCGGCGAGACCCTCAAGCCCTCCGGCGACTGGGAGAAGAAGGGTGAATACATCACCAAGACGGTGGACAACAAGGGTGTCGAGACCGGCCTGTACGACGACCGGATCAACGGCATCTACATGGCGGATCCCGAGCAGCACATGTTCTGGCCGATTTTCTTCGACAGCATCACCAACAGCCAGGGCTACCTCCAGAACGATTACGGTTATGACAATCCTTAATCCGAAGCAAGCGTTATGAAATACAAGAATATCATCAAAACCGCGTTCCTCGTCCTTGCCGGCGCCATGGCGCTGGCCTCCTGCCAGAACAAGGAGTTCGACGAAGTGACCTCGCTCTCCCTCAAGCGCTGCCTGGAACCCCTGAACCTCAACGCCCGCGTCAACGCGGCGAAGGGGGATGAGGTGACCTTCAGCTGGGACGTCAACAAGGACGCCGACCAGTTCAACCTCGTGGTCTACACTGACGAGGCAATGACGCAGAAATACCTCGACGAGACCATCGAGGCCGCCCGGGTTCCCTATGTGAAGCGGGTCGATGCCGACGCCACGTACTATTTCAAGGTCCAGGCCCTGGCCGAAGGCCGCGAAAGCTCCAACTGGGCCGTCTATGACGGCAGCTTCAAGACCTATGCGGTCAAGGACAACCTTTATATGAAGGTGACCGGCAAGACGGAGGGGAGCATCTCCCTGTCCTGGTCCAAGGAAGTATCCGATTATCTGGAAGTTGACCGCATCGAGGCCAGGCCCGTTGCGGGCGGCGACCCTGTCGTGTACACCCTTTCCGACAGCGACAAGACGAAAGCCGGGGCGACCGTTCCTGGCCTCAAGGCCTCGACCGAGTACGACGTCGTGCTCTTCTTCAAGAGCGCGAGCCGCGGTGCTGCGACCGTATGGACCCTTCCGAACGCCGGATCCCTCACGCGCGTTTCCGACAAGGATGCGCTGAAGGATGCGATCCTCAGCGGCACTCCGGTCTATCTGACCCTCGCGGGCAGCCCGTATGAGATCGGCAGCACCAAGCCCGTCAAGGGCAGCCAGGTCTTCGGTGAGACGGATGCCGACGGCAACCGCCCGGTGATCATCTGCGACATCAAGATCGGTACCGACTACACCGGCGGCGACTTCTACTTCGAGGGCGTCGATTTCGACGGAGCCGGCACCTATTCCCGCATCTTCGAACACAACGGCGGCGAACTCAGCGTGGGCAGCATCAAGCTCGTGAACTGCGCCATCCACAACTACACCGCCGGCCTCTTCTACGACAACAACGCCGACGCGATGACCCTCGGCGAGTTCGCGATGGAAGGCTGCGACATGTTTGACATCTCCGGTGGCGGCGGCGACTGCTTCGACGTCCGCAAGACCTTCACGGTCAATAAGATCACGCTGGTCAACAACACCATCTACGACGGTGTCCGCACGCTCTTCCGCGTCGATGCCGGCCTGACCTGCGGCGACGTCGTCTTCGACAACAACACCGTCAAGAACATCGCCAACTTCGACAACTCGAACTGCCGCGGCATCTTCGCCTTCCGCTCCCAGGTGAACGAGTTCTCCTTCAAGAAGAACCTCTTCCTCTATGAGGAGGACGCCAACCCGGAGGCGGCGACGCTCCGCTCCCACCTGTTCAACGCCAACGCGGCGACCCTGATGCCGAACACGCTGAATGCGGCCGACAACTACATCTACATCCACGGCAAGGACTTCTTCAAGCAGTGCTCCGCCCAGGATGCGAAGATGACCGTCCTGGAAGCCGACCCGTGCTACAACGGCAAGGGCAACTTCTTCCAGCTGGCGAACGAAGCCCTCGCCGAGAAGAAGGTCGGTGCCGCCAAGTGGTGGAACGCCTTCGTCGAGGAGCCGGAAGACCTGACCCAGGAAGTCACGGCCGCCCCGCATGTGTGGGACTTCAAGGACGCCCGCCTCTTCGCCGGCAACGTGAAGAAGCAGATGGTCCGCGACGGCCTCCTCATCACCGCCTCCGAGGCGTATCCGGTCAATGCCGACGGCGCCATCAACTTCACGGTGGCTTCCGAACTCAACCGCAAGGGTGTCCCTACGGACGCTTTCCTCTCCTTCAAGGTGAACCAGGCCGGCTCCATCGACTTCGAGGTCGCCGATCCCGGGAAGACCGGCAGCAGCGTGGTCTTCGGCCTGCTGGATGACAACGGTTATTCCGTGCTCGGCGGCGCGGTCGCGTCCGCTGCGAATCCCGGCATCCAGAAGATCGTCGTCCCGGCCGTCGCCGGTGAGGGGACCATCATGATCCATGCCACCGGTCCGGTCAGCCTGACGAAACTCGCCTGGTCCGCCGACGTGCTCGCCGGCAACAAGGTGCTTGCCACCCCGAAGCCCGTGGTCGAGCCCGTCACCCTGACCGAGGGCGACGAGACCGCCGTCACGGTGAGCTGGGAGGCGGTCCCGAATGCCGCGGACTACGTGGTCGTGTTCAACAAGCGCGCCGCAGCGCCGCAGACGGAACTCAGCTACACCGTTGCTGCCGAGGACATTGCCGCCCTCAAGGCCGGCCTCTACACCTTCACGGTGACGGCCAACCCGGCCGAAGGCGACATCTATTACACCAAGTCCGAAGCCGGTTCCGCCGCCTTCGCGATCCAGCCGAAGGCCTCCGCCGGCGGCGAGACCGTCACGGTGACCTGGACCTGGGATTTCTCGTCTTCGGACTGGCAGCAGGAATTCGGCCGGTACGGCGCTGCGAACACCGACATCACGAACTGGAACCTCACCTACGACAACCTGACGATCGTTTCCACGGCGAAGTCGAAATACAATACGACCTTCTTCCAGTGGGGCGGCAAGGGTACGCTCGAGGACCGGTACATGAAGTTCACCGCTCCGGGTCAGGGCACCCTGAAGGTCTGGGCTTCCAACACCGGCGGCAGCGAGGCACTGGACCGTTTCGTCACCGTCAACCAGAACGGCGTGGAGACTTCCGTCGCGGGCGGCGTCCCGTCCGGCGGAACCCAGGCCGAGTGCGAGTTCAGCGTGATGGAAGGCGACGTGTACATCTACTGCACGGGGAACGCCCTCCGCTTCTACAAGGCCGAGTACACCTATTCCTACACGACGGGCGGCGAGACCCCGAAGGAAGACTATGTCTGGGATTTCTCGATGGCCGACTGGCAGGCGGAACTCGCCGCCAAGGGGGCCAAGAACGCCGATATCACGAACTGGGTCTCCACGGTCGAAGGCCTGACCTGGACCTCCACGGCCAAGAGCAAGTGGAATACCGCGACCATCAATGAAGTGGAATACACCTACATCCAGGCGGGCGGAAAGGGCTCTGCCACGGACCGTGTGTTCACCTTCACCGTGCAGTCGGCCGGTACCGTGACCGTCCTGGCCTCGAACACCGGCGGCAGCGCGGCTACGGACGACCGCCGTCCGGCCGTCATCGACGCGACCGGTGCCGTCCAGCTCGGTGCGACGCCCGCTCCGGCTTCCAACGCCCCGCAGGAGTATGCCTTCGAGGTGGAACCCGGCCAGGTGAGCATCTATCCCGATACCAACGGACTCCGTTTCTACAAGATTGAATTCCATAGCAAATAGCAGGAAATGAGCTTCATCAACGACAACTTCATGCTGCAGACGGAGACGGCCCGGCGGCTGTATCACGAGCATGCATCCAAAATGCCCATCATCGACTACCACTGCCACCTCGTGCCGCAGCAGATCGCCGAGAACATCCAGTTCCGCGACATCACCCAGCTCTGGCTGGTGGACGGCCACTACGGTGACCACTACAAGTGGCGCGCGATGCGGGCGAACGGAGTCAGCGAAGACTATCTCACAGGGGGTTGCAAGACCCCCTGGGAGACCTTCGAGAAATGGGCGGAGACGGTCCCGTACACGATGCGGAACCCCCTCTACCACTGGACCCACCTGGAACTGAGCCGCGTTTTCGGCATCGACAAGCTGCTCTGCCCGGCGACGGCGCGGGAGATCTTCGACGAATGCAACGCCAAGCTCGCCACGGACCCGTTCCGCGGCCAGGCGCTCATCCGCCGCTTCAATGTCGAGGTCGTCTGCACGACGGACGATCCGGCCGACGACCTGCGCTACCACAAGATGATCGCGGCGAAGCCCTTCGGCACCCGCGTCATCCCGGCCTGGCGTCCGGACAAGGCGATGGCGATCGAGAACCCCGAGGCCTACAAGGCCTATCTCGGGCAGCTCGGTGCCGCCGCCGGCAAGGAGATCGACTCCTACGCCGACCTCATCGAGGCCCTGAAGATCCGGCACGACTTCTTCGCCGCCAACGGCTGCAAGCTCTCCGACCATGGTCTGGAGACCTTCTATGCCGCTGACTACAAGGAGATTGAGATCGAGATCATCTTCAAGAAGGTCCTCATGGGCATCGCCCCGGGGCCCCGCGAACTGGACAAGTTCCGCAGCGCCTTCCTCCACGATATGGCGGTCATGGACGCCGAGGCCGGCTGGGCCCAGCAGTTCCATGTGGGCGCGATCCGCAACAACAACTCCAAGATGTTCAAGGCCATCGGCCCGGACACGGGCTACGACGCCATCCACGACCTGCCGACGGCCGCCGCCGGCCACAAGTTCTTCGACCGGCTCGCGGCGGAGGACCGGCTCGCGAAGACCATCCTCTACTGCCTCAACCCGAAGGACAACGAGGTCATGATGACCATGGCCTACACCTTCAACGACGGGACCTTCCCGGGCAAGATGCAGTTCGGATCCGGCTGGTGGTTCCTGGACCAGGAGGACGGCATGCGCAAGCAGATGAACGCCCTCTCGACCCTCGGCCTTTTCAGCCGCTTCGTCGGCATGCTCACGGACAGCCGCAGCTTCATCAGCTACCCGCGCCACGAATACTTCCGCCGCATCCTCTGCGACGTGATCGGCGCGGATGTGGAAAACGGCAAGCTGCCCGCTTCCGAACTCGATTTCATCGGACAGATGGTCGAGGATATCTGCTACAACAACGCCAGGAATTACTTTAACTTTTAATATGGAAGGCCTGTGCTCTTTTCAAGAGAGCGCAGCCCTTCCTCAATCCAGATGAGATACATCAAGATCAACCCTTCCGACAACGTCGCGGTGGCCCTGCAGGACCTCCGGGCGGGTGAAACGGTCGAAGGCGTCGTGCTCGGTACGGACATTCCGCGGGGCCACAAGGTGGTCCTGCGGGACCTGTCCGCGGGCGAGGACGTCATCAAGTACGGCTTCCCGATCGGGCATGTGACCCGGGACGCGGCGGCCGGCACCCTGGTCGACCACAGCTGCATCAAAACCAACCTCGAGGGACTCCTCGACTACCGGTACGACCCCTCCCTCGTCGAGATCGCCCCGGCGGCGGAGCGGCGGACCTTCCGCGGCTTCCGGCGGGCGGACGGCCAGGTCGGGGTCCGGAACCAGATCTGGATCCTCCCGACGGTGGGCTGCGTCAACGGCATCGCCGAAAAGATCGCCGAGCGCTTCCGCAGCGAGGTGGCCGGCCGGATGGGGAGTGTCGACGCGATTGTCGCCTTCCCCCACAACTACGGCTGTTCCCAGCTCGGCGGCGACCATGAAAACACCCGCACCATCCTCGCGGACATGGTCCACCATCCCAATGCGGGCGGCGTCCTGGTGATCAGCCTCGGCTGCGAGAACAACCAGCTGGACGCTTTCCGCGAACTGGTCGGACCGGTCGATCCGGCGCGCGTGCGCATGTATGTATCCCAGAAGGTCGAAGACGAGGTCGAATACGGCCTCCGGCAGCTGCGGGACATCTTCGCCGTCGTCTCGAAGGACGAGCGGGAGGATGTTCCCGTCAGCGAGCTGCGCGTCGGCCTCAAATGCGGCGGCTCCGACGGCCTTTCCGGCATCACGGCGAATCCGCTGCTCGGCGTGTTCTCCGATTGGATCGTCTCCCAGGGAGGTACCACGGTCCTGACCGAGGTCCCGGAGATGTTCGGTGCGGAGACGCTGCTGATGAACCGTTGCCAGGACACGGCGACCTTCGAGAAGACCGTCGGCCTCATCAACGATTTCAAGGAATATTTCATCCGGCAGGGAATGCCGGTCTATGAGAACCCGTCCCCGGGAAACAAGGCGGGCGGGATCTCCACCCTCGAGGAGAAGTCCCTCGGCTGCACCCAGAAGTGCGGCAAGTCCATCGTCCGCGGCGTCCTTCGGTACGGGGAACGCCTGTCAGTCAAGGGCTTGAACCTCCTCAGCGCGCCGGGCAACGACCTTGTGGCCTCCACGGCCCTCGGTGCCTCCGGCTGCCAGCTCGTCCTGTTCACCACCGGCCGCGGCACCCCCTTCGGCAGTTTCGTCCCGACGATGAAGATCGCGACGAACACCGCTCTTGCGACCGCCAAACCGGGCTGGATCGACTTCAACGCCGGCGTCCTCGCCGAGGATGCGCCGATGGCGGAAGTCTCCGCCCGCTTCATCGACGCGGTCCTCGCCGCCGCCTCCGGCGCCCCGGTCCGCACCGAGCAGAACGGCTACCGTGAGCTCGCCATCTTCAAGACGGGCGTCACGCTTTGACGAATAGACACCAACAGAATGAACATGAAAACAACACACCGGGCCGTGAGGCCCTACGAGGCCCCCGAGGCCGAAGAAATCCGGGTTGACATGGAATGCGGTTTCCTGATTTTGAGTGATGGTGAAACGGGCAATTCGACTACCACAGATTTGGAGGAGATTGACTACTCTTCAAGTACAATTTGGAATTAAGGAGGTATCAATCATGAAGAAAGTACTGTTATCTGTAATCATTCCGTCGCTTGCACTGGTTGCCTGTGTCAAGCAGGAGGAAGTGAATCAAAACAATCAGCAAGATAGGATTGAAAAGGTTTTTACCGTTTCTTCACCCGAGACCAGAACTTATATTGCTGCATCAGGAGAAGATAGAATCTATAATGTAAAGTGGTCGGGAGCCGATAGAATCCGCGTCATGGCTGCTACTTCGAGAAATCAATATGATGACTTTGTACTGATATCCGGAGAGGGTATGACAACAGCTACATTCAAGGGAACGATCGATGCGGCAGATGCTGCGGAAACAAAATTCTATGCTGTTTATCCAAGTACTGTCGTTATTGATAAAGTCAGCGGAGATGAAATCACTGTTGGGTCCGGAACTACCGGGAAGGGTGCGCTTGGTCATGATATGCTGGCAGTAAAAGACGGATATGATCCTTCTTTTGCCGTAATGGCGGCCGTTACGACTGATGGCACTTTCTCCTTTGTGCATGGTATGACTTATTTCAAGGTTGAAGTCGCCAGTGAAGGTATTGCGTCTTTAAGATTTGAAACGGAGAACAGCGGCCGGGTATACGGGAGACCTGTTATTAATCTAGCAGCACCAGAAAATACAAATATGACAAGTGCTGATAGTGGTAATAATTATGTGACGATTGCTCCTTCCACTGGTACTTTAGTCCCAGGAGTTTATTACATCCCCACTACTTGCAAGCCTGGAAGTAATTTTGGAGATCTCAAGGTTACTTTTTCAGATGCTGATGGTGTAACGATTGAACGTACTACATCGGTTCTGAAATCCGTCAAAATGCAAGCGGGAAAAATCTATAACTTAGGAACTCTTCCTGCGGTTTCTTTCGGCCCTGCTATTTCATACACGGCTCCTGCCAAGTTGGCGTACGATGCCACGTCCGGCTCCTTCCCCTATGCCGTCGCGAATCCCGTCTCCGGGCAGTCTGTCACGGCGACGCTCGAGAGCGGCGTCGATTGGATTTCGAACATTGTCGTCGGCGCGGATGCCGTCACGTTCACCTGCTCGAAGAACAACGCCACCGACGCGCAGGAGCGCTCCGCGGTCATCACGCTCCATTACACCGGTGCGGCTGATGTGCCTGTGACGGTTACACAGGGGATTGGGGGAGTCGAGGACTATGTGTGGGATTTTTCTACTACAGAATGGCAGTCTGCTTTGAATTCTTCTGCTTCCGAAGCTTGTTTAGACACCAATGGAAACAAGAATAAGAGTGGCTGGACGGTTTCGTACTCTGGATTAACATACTCATCTGGGGAAGGTGACGGAAAATGGTCTACTTCAGGTTATATTCAGCCGAATGGGAGTGGCTATTATGAGAGTGAAACAAAATTTCGGCGGTATTTCAGTTTTAGTTCTAATGGAGATGGACATCTCTATATGTGGATTTCTGGCACTGGTGGTTCCGGAAAAACAGCTACTGTTTATGCTCAGCATGGATATAAGAAAGCATCAAATGCAGATTGGAACGTAGAATCAAGTTCTTTGACTAGTAGTGATACTGAAAGAATTCATTTATCTGTTACATCTGGTGATTTGGTTGTCTACTTGAGTACTGGAATGCGCATAAAGAGAATTGAATTCCATACAGACGAATTATAGATGTTCCAATCGCGAATGAAATAGCGTGGAATACAACCATTTGAAACATAATAAATTACTGAAAATCAACTAGCCGAAACGGGGTAATTGATTTTATGTAAGGAGCTGAAAATCAGCAAGTTATAAAACACAATGAAAGTAAACAAACAGAACAGCCTCGCACCCTACACGGCCCCGTCGTGCAGGACGGGGGAAGTAGTGTATGACCGCAGTTTCCTCGCGAGCGGGGACTTCGGCGAAGGTGGTTATCCGGGCAAGGACCTCGAGCCCGGGGATGAATGGGAACTGTAAGGAGGACGGAGCGATGAGAAAGACAGTTTACCCCATTCTGATGATGTGCATCGCGGCGATGGCCTCCTGCCAGCAGGAGCGGCCGTACAGCGGTGAGAATGCCGTGGCGATTACCGTGACGGCAGGCGTGCCCGAGACCCGGACCTTTATCGAGGACAACGGCACCGTGTACCAGCCGTCCTGGAACGCGGACGACGTACTTGGCGTGATGGTGGACGGGAATTACGGTTCGCCCGTGAGCATGAAGAATACCGCCGGGAACGGCCGTACGGCCACGTTCTCCGGTACTTTGACCAACGTGGCGGACGGGGAGCATACCCTGACGGCCTGGTACCCCAAGGACCTGAAGGCGGGCCGCTCCGAGAGCGTGCACAAGTATGTGCTCGCCACCGAGCAGACCCTCCCGTCGCTGACCTCCTTCGATCCTGCGATGGACCTCCTCGTGGGCATGCCCGCGGTGTTCACGGTCGCGGACGGCAAGGCCAATGTGGACAACATGCAGTTCCGCCGGGTGTTCACCGTCGTCAAGGTGACCCTCAAGGACGGCTCCACGAAGCTCGCCGGCAAGAAGGTCAGCCGCGTCGCCCTCACCAGTTCGGCGGCGACCCTCGCCGGCAAGGCCAACGTGGAGATCACCACCGGTGAGATCACCCGCTGGGAGGATGCCGCCATGACCGTCGCCGGCAATTACGCCGGGAGCGATTTCGCCATCGACGGGAACCATTCGGCCTTCCTGCTGGTGAATCCGGCGACCCTCGCCGCCGGCACGGTGCTGACGGTCGATGTGACCACCGACGATGCGAACCTGCTGGTTTCCAAGACGGTGAACCTCGCCTCGGACATCGTTTTCGCCGAGAACAAGGTGACCGCCCTCAACATCACCCTGACGGATGAGAACGTCCAGGACAAGTCCTCCGTGACTTCCTATACCTGGGACTTCTCCACGCAGGAGTGGCAGGCTGCGCTGGCCGACCAGGCGTCCGCCGCCTGCGCCGAGACGAACGGCAACACCTACGTCGCCGGCTGGAGCGTCTCCCTGAACGGCCTGACCTATGCTTCCGGTTCGAAGACCGGCAAGTGGTCCCAGAACGGCTACATCCAGCCGAACGGCGGCGGCACCGCCTCGGAGCGCGTGTTCTCCTTCACGGCGCCCGCGGACGGTGTCCTCAAGGTAACCGTCTCCAATACAGGCGATTCCGAAGCGACGGGCCGTCTTGTGACGGTGAATACCGGCGGCAGTGAGACCTCCCAGGTCGGCGGCGTCCCTTCCAAGACCCCGACCGTCCTCTCCTTCGAGGTAAAGGAGGGCGCAGTGAAGGTCTATCCGACCGGCGGCGGCCTCCGCTTCTACAAGTTCGTCTATACCTCCGGTACGCCCGGCGGCGATCCGGGAGAGGATCCCGACGAGCCCGTCGAGCCGGGCGAGATCGCAGAACTCACGTGCCCGGATCCGCCCCAGACCGGCGAGGTGCCGCTCGACGGCATGGCCGGCTATGCCGAGGCGGCGAATGTGACCGGCGGCGATGATGCGACCGCCTCCAACATCCTCCATTTCAACAACGGCAAGGCCCTCCAGACCTGGCTGCTCGACCGCGCCAAGAAGGAGAAGAAGGGGGATCATACGCCCGTAACCATCTGGCTCAGCGGCACTTTCGGTCCGACTGACGGTCGTGACTTCTCCGAGGCCCATCCCTGGTTCGACGTCAAAGAAGTCTCCAACCTGAGCATCTACGGCACCGACGGCTTCGTGATGGACCGGATCGGCATGTTCCTCGTCCGCTCGAGCAACATCATCATCCGGAACATCGACTTCCGGCAGCCGAAGGCCAACAATGGCGCGGATGCCGTGTCCATGCAGGAGAGCGAGAACGTGTGGGTGGACCACTGCACCTTCACCTCCCTCAACCAGACCAAGGACTACGAGGACGGCTCGACCGACATCACCCATGCGTCCAAGAACGTGACCGTCAGCTGGTGCCGCTACATCAAGACGCAGAAATCCTGCCTCGTGGGCCACTCCAACAGCGCTTCCGCCGATGCGGCGATCACTGCGACCTTCCACCACAACTGGTTCGACGGCTCCAGTTCCCGCCACCCGCGCGTGCGCTTCGGCAAGGTCCATGTCTATAACAACCTCTTCGACGGCTGCACGACCTACGGCGTCGGCTCCGCCTACGGCGCGAAGGTGCTGGTCGAATACAACTATTTCGACGGCGTCCAGCTGCCGACCGACATCTGCACCTACCCGGCGAAGGAAGGCAACGTGTCGAACCTCCAGGGTTCGGTCGCGGGCTACCTCTATGCCACCGAGGATGTCTATGTCAACCGGCCGGAGAAGGCCAGGGACCCGTATCCGCTGACCAACGTCAAGTACACCTCCTACAACGGTTCGACCATCACCCCGCTGACCTATGCGGACTTCAAGCCGTCCTATGACTACATCGTCACCCCGGCGGCGGACGTGCCCGCCGTGGTCAAGGCAGGTGCCGGCTGCGGCAAGCTGACGGGTTATGCCAGCGCCCCCGTGGAGGTCAACAACGGCTACATCAGCGAGTACCAGGGCACCGATCCGGACGACCCGGATCCGGTCGATCCCGACCCGGACGATCCCGAGGATCCCGACCAGCCCACGGAAGGCTGGACCTGGGTCAACAACGGCGCGACGGCATCCTATGCGGTGTCCGACGGTGCCCTGAGCATCTCCTCTACCGGCAAGTGGGAGAGCGGTGCGCAGACCTTCGGCGCTTATTACCAGGAGTTTACCGGCGACTTTACCGCGACGGTGCAGCTCGTTTCCTATGATTACAAGAAGGACAGCAACCAGGCGGTGGCCGGCATCATCCTGATCAGCGGCGACGCCGCCGCGACGGCCAAGGACCTTGTCTTCGCCATCGGCGGCGGCAAGTACGGCAACTTCCGTCCGAAAGCCGGGGACAGCAAGTCCGGCTTTACGCTCGGAGCGCCGACGCTGCCGGAAGGCGTTGAAGCAAGCACCACCATCCTGAAGATGCAGCGCACCGGGAACCAGGTGAAAATGAGTTACTCCACGGATGGCGGTACGACCTACGGCAGCGCTTCCACCAAGGAGTTCGCATCCCTCCCGGAGACGGTCAAGCTCGGCCTCGGCTGCAACAGCGGCGACAGCTCCAAGGCATCCACCGCGGTCTTCCGCGATTTCACGGTCAACGGAACAACAATAACATTCTAATGATATGGAAAGATTAAACCGTACCACCGCCCCGCAGGCGAAACAGTACACCGAGAAGGTCATCCAGTTCGGGGAGGGCAACTTCCTCCGCGCCTTCATCGAGTGGATCATCTGGAAGACCAACCAGAAAACGGACTTCAACGGCTCGGTCGTCGTCGTCCAGCCCATCGAGAAGGGCATGGTCAGCTGGCTCAATGACCAGGACGGCCTGTACCACCTCAACCTCCAGGGCCTCCTGAACGGCGAGCCCGTGGACAGCGCCGACCTGATCGACGTCATCAGCCGGGGCCTCAACCCCTACGAGGATTTCGCGGCCTACCTGAAGCTCGCGGAGCAGCCTCAGATGCGCTTCGTCATCTCCAACACGACCGAGGCGGGCATCGCCTTCGACCCGGCCTGCAAGCTCGACGATGCGCCGGCTTCCTCCTATCCCGGCAAACTGACCCAGCTGCTGTACCACCGCTATGAGTACTTCAAGGGCGACCCGGCGAAGGGCTTCATCATCTTCCCGTGCGAACTGATCTTCGAGAACGGCAAGCACCTGAAGGAGTGCATCCGCCAGTACATCGACCTCTGGAACCTCGGCGAGGGTTTCCGGAACTGGTTCGAGACGGCCTGCGGCGTCTATTCGACGCTCGTCGACCGCATCGTCCCGGGCTATCCGCGCGACACCGCCGCCCAGCTCTGCGAGCGCGTCGGTTACCAGGACAACCTCCTCGACAAGGCGGAAATCTTCCACCTCTGGGTCATCGAGGCCCCGAAGGAGATCGCCGCGGAGTTCCCGGCCGACAAGGCGGGGCTCAATGTCCTTTTCGTCCCGAGCGAGGCCCCGTACCACGAGCGCAAGGTCACCCTGCTGAACGGTCCCCACACCGTCTTGTCCCCGGTCGGCTACCTTTCCGGCTGCAACACCGTGAAGGAATGCTGCGAGGATCCGGTCATCGGCCCGTTCGTGAAAAAGGTGATGTATGAGGAACTTCTGCCGACCCTGAACCTCCCGAAGGAGGAACTGGTCGCCTTCGCCGATGCGGTCATGGACCGTTTCCGCAACCCGTTCGTCAAGCACTTCGTCACGAGCATCATGCTCAATTCCTTCCCGAAGTTCAAGACCCGCGACCTGCCGGGCCTGAAGACCTACCTGGAGCGGAAGGGCGCTCTGCCGGAGGGCATCGTCCTCGGCCTCGCCGGCATCTGCACCTACTACAAGGGCGGCAAGCGGGGTGACGACGAAATCGTCCCGAACGACGACCCGAAGATCATGGACCTCCTGAAGGAGCTCTGGGCGACCGGCGATGTCCGGAAAGTGGCCGAGGGCGTCCTCGCGGAGACCTTCATCTGGGGCGAGGACCTCAACGCCGTTCCCGGCCTGACGGACCTCCTCACCGCCGACCTCGCGAAAATCCAGGCCGAAGGCATGCGTGCCGCGGTCCAATCCATCCTCTAGCCTATGTCCACACAGAACAAACTGATGACCAACTGGCGCTGGTGGCTGTGCTCGCTGCTCTTCGTGGCGACGACCGTCAACTACCTCGACCGCCAGGTGCTCTCCCTCACCTACGAGGAGTTCATCAAGCCGGAATTCCACTGGACCGATGCCCATTACGGCACCATTACGTCGTTCTTCTCCATCTTCTACGCCATCGCCTGCCTGTTCGCGGGCAAGTTCGTGGACTGGATGGGCACGAAGAAGGGCTATCTCATCGCCATCGGCGTCTGGTCGGGCGGCGCGTGCCTCCATGCCGCCTGCGGCTGGGCGACGGCCCACCTGACCGGCATGGATTCCGTGGCCGCGATGCGCGCCGTGGAGATCGGCTCGAACGCCGCGCTGGCCATTTCGACCACATCGGTCTATCTCTTCCTGCTGTGCCGGGGCATCCTGGCGCTCGGCGAGGCCGGCAACTTCCCGGCGGCCATCAAGGTGACCGCCGAGTATTTCCCGAAGAAGGACCGCGCCTTCGCGACCTCCATCTTCAATGCCGGCGCCTCCGTGGGCGCCCTGGCGGCCCCGCTGTGCATCCCGCCGCTGGCCAAGGCCTTCGGATGGGAATGGGCCTTCATCATCATCGGCGGCCTGGGCTTCATCTGGATGTTCTTCTGGGCCTTCATGTATGACAAGCCCGAGACGTCGAAGCATGTGAACGCGGCCGAGCTGGAATACATCCACCAGGACGATGCCGCCGAGGCGGCGGAAAAGGCCGCCCTCGCCTCCGAGAAGACGATCCCGATGATCAAATGTTTCGGTTACAGGCAGACCTGGGCCTTCATCGCCGGCAAGTTCTTCACCGACGGCGTGTGGTGGTTCTTCCTCTTCTGGGCCCCGTCCTATTTCAGCAACCAGTTCCACGCCCCGGCGACGTCCGGGCTGGGCCAGGGGCTGATTTTCACGCTGTACGCGATCGTGACCGTGATTTCCATCTTCGGCGGCTACCTGCCGAAACTCTTCGTGGAAAAGAAGGGCATGCACCCCTACAGCGGGCGCATGCTGGCGATGCTCATTTTCGCCTTCTTCCCGATTGCGGCCCTCTTCGCCCAGCCGCTGGGCATCCGCTTCGACAACCCGTGGTGGCCGACCATCCTCATCGGCCTCGCCGGCGCGGGTCACCAGGCCTGGAGCGCGAACCTCTTCTCGACGGTCGGCGACATGTTCCCGAAGAGCACCGTCGCCACCATCACCGGCATCGGCGCCATGGCGGGCGGCATCGGCTCGATGATTATCCAGAAGGTGGCGGGCAACCTGTTCACCTATGCGGAGAACGCGGGCGCTGCCTTCCGCTTCATGGGCTTCGAAGGCAAGCCGGCCGGCTATTTCATCATGTTCTGCTTCTGCGGCCTGGCGTACCTGATCGCCTGGACGATCATGAAGACGCTCGTGCCGAAGTACAGGCCGGTGGAGATTTAGGAATTGTGAAATAATAACCGGCTTCACCGGTGGCATTTACCCGGACAGGGCTGCGAAGCAGCAGACACCGGTGATGCCGGTTCTTATTTCTGTTTCACTTAAGTGATTGACAATGAAGTATTGATATGGCAAAAGTTGTAACATTCGGCGAGGTGATGCTCCGCCTTGCCACCCCGGGATACCAGCGTTTCTCGCAGGCCCGGCAGTTTGACGCCACCTTCGGCGGGGGAGAGGCCAACGTGGCCGTGTCCCTGGCCAACTACGGCGTGGACGCCCGTTTCGTGACCCGTCTTCCGAAGAACGACATCGCCGACATGTGCGTCGCGGAGCTCCGCGGCCTCGGCGTCGGCGTGGACGGCATCGTCTATGGCGGTGACCGCGTGGGAATCTATTACCTGGAAACCGGCGCCGTCGCCCGCGGCAGCAAGGTCATCTACGACCGCGCGAACTCCTCCATCTCCGAGATCCAGCCCGGCATGGTCGACTGGCGGAAGGTCCTCGAAGGGGCCGACTGGTTCCACTGGACGGGCATCACGCCCGCGCTCTCGCAGGGCGCGGCCGATGCCTGCCTCGAAGCGATCAAGGTGGCCAACGAACTGGGTGTCAAGGTCTCCTGCGACCTGAACTACCGCAAGAAACTCTGGAAATACGGCAAGACGGCGGCCGAGGTCATGCCCGCCCTCGTCGAGGGCTGCGACCTCATCCTCGGCAACGAGGAGGACGCCGAGAAGGAATTCGGCATCAAGCCGGAAGGCTTCGACGCCGAGAAGACCGGCGGCGAGATCGACCAGAGCCGCTTCGAGAGCGTGTGCCGCCAGCTGATGGCGCGTTTCCCGCGCTGCAAGAAGGTAGCCATCACCCTCCGCGGCTCCATCAACGCCAACCACAACACCTGGGGCGGCGTCCTCTTCGACGGGACCACGCTGTGGCAGTCCCGCCGCTATGACATCACCCACATCGTGGACCGCGTCGGCGGCGGCGATTCCTTCATGGGCGGCCTCCTGTACGGCCTGCTGGCCTATCCGACCGACCAGGAAGCGATCGAATTCGCGGCGGCGGCCTCCTGCCTCAAGCACACGATCATCGGCGACTACAACCGCGTGACCGTCTCCGAAGTCGAAGGTCTCATCAAGGGCGGCGGCTCCGGCCGTGTTTCGCGATAATTTTACGGCAGATGGCTTCATTGCGGTCGGTAACCTTCAAAAACCGTCGCTTCGCGACCCCTCCCATAAATGGGCCCCTCCCTATTATGATGCCGAGGGTGGCACAGGTTTTTGAAGGTCACCGACACTCCATTCCGGCCATCTGCCGTTCAAAGCATTGACTGTTATGGCAAAGTTCAAGAAAATCGATACCATCGGGCTGATCCGGGGGACCGGGATCGTTCCGGTGTTCTACAACAAGGACGTCGAACTGACGAAGCAGGTCGTCAAGGCCTGCTATGACGGCGGCATCCGCGCGTTCGAGTTTACCAACCGCGGCGACGGCGCCCACAAGGTGTTCGAGTCGCTCGTGGCCTTCGTCCGGGCGGAATGCCCGGAGATGGCCCTCGGCGCCGGCACCATCCTGGACGCCCCGACGGCGGCGCTCTACATCCAGATGGGCGCTGACTTCATCGTCTCGCCCTGCATGGTCGAAGAGGTCGTCCGCCTCTGCAACCGGCGCGGCGTCCCGTACAGCCCCGGCTGCGGAACCGTGACGGAAATCGTTCATGCACAGGAACTTGGCTGCGACCTGGTGAAGGTCTTCCCCGCCGGTACCGTCGGCGGCCCCGCCTTCGTCAAGAACATCCTCGCCCCGCTGCCCTGGGCCATGATCATGTGCACGGGCGCAGTCGAGCCGACCGAGGAGAACCTCACGGCCTGGGCCAAGTCGGGCGTCACCGCCGTCGGCATGGGCTCCAAGCTCTTCCCGAAGGACGTCGTCGCCCGCGCCGACTGGGCCGCGGTCTCCGACCTCTGTGCCAAGTCCCTCGCCTGGTTCCGGCGCCCTCTGCCCTGACAACCCGACAAGAGTCGCGCACAGAATCGGCCATTGAGGGCAATAAACGTGCGTCACCCGGCACTCAGACCCCTAGGACAGACACAGAAACAGCCTCCCAGCACCAAAAACGTGCTGCACTCGTCCTCCGACGTGCGCAAGGCGGAGAAAGCGGAGGGACAGGGACCAGACCGAATTTTCTGAGGGATGGGCCCTGTCCCGCAGCGACTGGGCCGCGGTCTCCGACCTCTGCGCCAAGTCCCTCGCCTGGTTCCGGCACTGAAGGGCCCTGCCCCGCAGCGGCGGAGCGTGTAGGGGGCCCCGTCAGGGCAGAGGGGCCTGTTCATTGTCAGTGTTTTCCGCACAGAATCGGCCATTGAGGGCAAAAAACGTGCGTCACCCGGCACTCAGACCCCTAGGTCAGACACAGAAACAGCCTCCCAGCACCAAAAACGTGCTGCACTCGTCCTCCGACGTGCGCAAAGCGGAGAAAGCGGAGGGACAGGGACCAGACCGAATTTTCTGAGGGATGGTCCCTGTCCCGCGGCGACTGGGCCGCGGTCTCCGACCTCTGCGCCAAGTCCCTCGCCTGGTTCCGGCGGTAGGCCCCTCCCGGCGGCCCTTTGCCAGTCCAGGCGGTAAGCCCCGCCCGGCGGCCCCTCGCCTGACGGCCTGTTGCCTGGTTCCGGCGGTCAACCAAATTTGGAACATTCAAATTGGAAACGCCTGAACCATAGCGAATTGTGAAAAATCGCTCCCTTGTTTTCGGGGGAGCGATTTTGCGTAAATAGCTGTCAAACAGTTATTTACGATTTGAATGTGGCGGCAGGGGCGTGTCGGGAGCGGGCCATGCGGGTAGCCTGAGAGGTAACAGTGAAGCCCTGGAGAACTGCGAAAGGGTAGCCCTGTCAGCCACCGGAGAGGTAGCAGGGGAGCCCCGGAGAACTGCGGCGGACCATCGCGAAGCGCTTTTTTTCGGGCAGGGATTTCCAAAACGGAAAAAAAACCGTATTTTTGGGAAATGGTTTGAAAACAACTAACAACTAAACCGTAATAGCAATGGCAAAGCAAAACACCAATGTCCTGGCGATTGCGATCATGTTCGCCCTCTTCTTCATGATCGCATTCGTGACCAACCTCGCCGGTTCGATGGGGGTCATCGTGACCAACCAGTTCGGCGCCTCCAAGGCCCTTTCCCAGCTCGGCACCCTCGCCAACTTCATCGCATACGCCTGCATGGGCATCCCGGCCGGCATCATCCTGAAGCGGAAGGGCTACAAGGTGACCGCGCTGCTGGCCGTGGCCGTCGGCTTCATCGGCGTCGGCATCCAGTTCCTGTCCGGATACATGGAGAGCTTCGGCGTGTATGTCCTCGGCGCCTTCATCGCGGGCTTCTCGATGTGCCTGCTGAACATCGTCGTCAACCCGATGCTCAACACGCTCGGCGGCGGCGGCAACCGCGGCAACCAGCTCATCCAGTGGGGCGGCTCCTGCAATTCCATCGGCGGCACCATCGCCCCGATCTTCGTCGGCTGGCTGGTCGGCGGCAGCATCCAGGACGCCACCGTTTCGAAGGCTGCGCCCGTGATGATCATCGCCATGGCCATCTTCGCCCTCGCCTTCCTCGTGATCTGGTTCTCCCGGATTCCGGAACCGCACATGGAGAGCGCGGAAGAAAAGGCCGCCCGCCTCGCGGGAAATGTCGCCAAGGATCCGCACAGTCCGCTGTCTTTCAGGCACTTCGTCTTCGGCGCCATCGCCATTTTCTTCTATGTCGGCATCGAGGTCGGCATCCCGAACACGGCCAATGTCTATTATTCCGGCCTGGACTGGGTCGGTCCCGCCCTCGCCGGCACGATGATCGGCGGCTACTGGCTCTGCATGCTGATCGGCCGTCTGGTCGGCGCCTCCGTGGGCTCCAAGGTGAGCAGCAAGGTCATGCTCGGCTCGATGGCCTCCCTCGCCATCATCTTCCTGGTCTGCGCCATCTTCACCCCTGAGACCGTCTCGATCACGGTCAAGTCCTCCCAGATTCCGCTTTCCCTCGGCTTCATGATCCTCTGCGGCCTCTGCACCTCGATCATGTGGGGCTCCATCTTCAACCTCGCGGTCGAGGGCCTCGGCAAATACACGGCGGCGGCCTCCGGCATCTTCATGGCGCTGGTCTGCGGCGGCGGCATCATCCCGTTCTTCCAGAACCTCCTCGCCGACCACGTGGGCTCGCTCCAGAGCTACTGGCTGATCATCGCCTGCCTGTTCTACCTGATCTGGTACGCCTTCGTGGGCTCCAAGAACGTCAACAAGGATATTCCTGTCGAATAATATGAAAGAATTCGTAGTCGGAGTCGATGTAGGTGGTCAGACCACCAAGATCGGCGTTGTGGACGCGCGCGGTGACGTGCTTTCCCAAACCATCATCCGTACAGATACGTACGGCACCGATGCCGCCGCATACATCGCGGCGCTTGCGGACGCCGTCAAGGACAGCGTCGCCCAGTCCGGGAAGACCATGGACGACATCCGCGGCATCGGCGTCGGCGCCCCGAACGGCAACTACTACACCGGCGAAGTGGCCTTCGCCCCGAATCTGGCCTGGGCCGCCTCCGCCGCCGTTCCCTTCTCGAAGATGCTGTCGGAAGCGCTCGACGGCATGCCGGTCTCGCTGACCAACGACGCCAATGCGGCGGCGGTGGGCGAGATGGCCTACGGCGCGGCGCGCGGCATGAAGAATTTCATCATGATCACCCTCGGCACCGGCGTCGGCAGCGGCATCGTCATCGACGGCAAGGTGGTGTACGGCCATGACGGCTTCGCCGGCGAACTCGGCCACGTCACCGTCGTCCGCCAGAACGGACGTGCCTGCGGCTGCGGCCGCCACGGCTGCCTCGAGGCCTACTGCTCCGCCATCGGCGTCGCCCGTACGGCCCGCGAGTGGCTGGACGCCACCGATGAACCCTCCTCCCTGCGCGACGTGGAGAACATCAGCTCCAAGGATATCTTCGACGCCGCCCGGACGGGGGATGCCCTCGCCATCCGCGTCTTCGAATACACCGGGACCATCCTCGGCCGCGCCTTCGCCGATTTCATCGCGTTCAGCGCCCCCGAGGCCATCGTCCTGTTCGGCGGCCTCGCCCGCGCCAAGGAGTTCCTCTATGAGCCGATCGTCCGGGCGATGAACGAGAACGTCCTGAAGATCTGGAAGGACAAGGTCCAGGTGGTCTTCTCCCAGCTCAAGGAATCCGACGCAGCCATCCTCGGCGCTTCCGCCCTGGCCTGGGAACTGTGATCCGGGACGCCTACAAGAGTATCGCATCGCGAGCCGGTGGCCTGTTCAAGGACAACGGCTCGCGGTTTATCGCCTGGGCTTATCCGGTCGAGACCGAGGAGGAGGTGAAGGAGATCGTCGCCGGGCTCCGGAAGGAGTACCACGACGCCCGTCACCACTGCTACGCCTACCGGCTGGGCTGGCTCGGCGACCGTTTCCGGGCCAATGACGACGGCGAGCCGTCGGGCTCCGCCGGGCGGCCGATCCTCGGCCAGATCGACGCGGCCGGCCTGAGCGACGTGCTCGTGGTGGTCGTCCGCTATTTCGGCGGCATCAAGCTGGGCATCCCCGGCCTGATCCGGGCCTACAAGAGTTCGACCGCGGACGCCCTCTCGCAGGCGGAGGTCGTCGAAAAGATCGCCGGGAAGTCGTTCCGCCTCCGTTTCGGCTACCTGGCGATGAATCCGGTGATGAAAGTCCTCAAGGACATGGACATCCCGGCGAAGGACCAGGAATTCGGCATGGACTGCGCCCTGACGGTCCGCGTGCGCCTCTCGCTGGAAGCCGCTTTCCGGGAACGGATTCTGCAGGTGGATACTTGCAATTTGGAAGAGATTTCGTAAATTTGGCTAAACATTCTATAACAGACCATATGAAAAAAGTGCATGTCTTCAATGCCGGCCCCTGCCTGTTGCCGCAGGTGGCCATCGACCATGCCATCGCTGCGCTGCAGGACTTCAGCGGCACCGGCGTCTCCGTCCTCTCCATCTCCCACCGGACGAAGGAGTGGGATGCGGTGATGAACGAATGCCGCGCCCTCTGGCGGGAGCTGCTCCACATTCCGGACACCCACGAGGTCGTCTTCCTCGGCGGCGGCGCCTCCCTGCAGTTCCTCTACGTGGCCATGAACTACCTGGAGAAGAAAGCGGCCTATCTCGATACCGGCGTCTGGGCTTCCAAGGCCCTCAAGGAGGCCAAAGGCATCGGCGAGGCCTATGCCATCGCCAGTTCGAAGGACCGGAACTACACCTACATCCCGAAGGGCTTCGAGATTCCGTCAGATATTGACTATCTGCACATTACGACGAACAATACCATCTACGGCACCGAGATCCGCGAGGACATGGACTGCCCGGTTCCGCTGATCGCGGACATGTCCTCGGACATCATGTCCCGCCCCGTGGATGTCTCCAAATACGACCTCATCTACGGCGGCGCCCAGAAGAACGTCGGCCCCGCCGGCGTCATCTTCGCCATCATCCGCAAGGATTCCCTCGGCCGCGTCAGCCGCTACATCCCGACGATGCTCGACTACCGCACCCACATCGACAAGCTCTCGATGTTCAATACCCCGCCGGTCTTCTCCATCTTCGTGATGAACGAGACCCTCAAGTGGCTGAAATCCATCGGCGGCGTCGAGGCCATCCACAAAATCAACCTGGAGAAGGCCCGGATCCTCTATGAGGAGATCGACCGCAACAGCCTCTTCGTCGGCACGGCGGAGAAGGAGGACCGCTCCATCATGAACGTCTGCTTCGTCATGGCCCCCGGCTACGAGGCGCTGCAGGATGAATTCATGGCCTTCGCCAAGGAACACGGCATGGTCGGCATCAAGGGCCACCGCTCCGTCGGCGGCTTCCGCGCCTCCATCTACAACGCCTGCTCCGTCGAGGACGTCCAGGCGCTGGTCGACTGCATGAAGGAATTTGAAACCCTGAAGAAATGAAAGTACTGTTAGCAACGCAGAAGCCCTTTGCCGCGAAGGCGGTGGAGGGGATTGCCGGGATTCTCACGGAGGCCGGGCACGAGGTGGTCCGGCTGGAAAAATATGCGGAGCAGGCGGACCTCGAGGCCGCCGCGGCCGATGCGGAGGCGATGATCATCCGCTCGGACAAGGTGACCGCGGAGGTGATCGCCGCCGCGCCGAAGCTGCGGATCGTCGTCCGTGCCGGCGCCGGCTATGACAATGTCGACCTCGCCGCCGCTTCGGCCCGCGGCATCGTGGTGATGAACACCCCCGGCCAGAATTCCAACGCCGTGGCGGAACTCGCCCTCGCGATGATGATTTTCATGGCCCGGACCCAGTTCACGCCCGCGACGGGCAGCGAGCTCGCAGGGAAGCGCCTCGGCGTCCAGGCCTACGGCAACGTCGGCCGCCTGGTCGGCGCGAAGGCCCGCGCCCTTGGCATGACGGTCTCCGCGCTCGACCCGTTCCTCACGGACGGGCAGATCGTCGAAGGCGGCGCCGAACCGGTCCACTCCGTGGAGGAACTCTACGCCGCGAGCGACTATCTCTCCATCCACATCCCGGCCCTTCCTTCGACCATTGGAAGCATTGGCTATGAGCTGATTACAAAGATGCCGAAGGGGGCGACCCTCGTCAACACCGCCCGCAAGGAAGTCATCGACGAGGCCGGGCTCATGCGGGCCCTCGAGGAGCGTCCGGACCTCAAGTACGTCACCGACGTCATGCCCGACAACTATGCCGCGCTCCAGGAGAAGTTCGGTCTCCGCGTCTTCGCCACCCCGAAGAAGATGGGTGCCCAGACGGCCGAGGCCAACATCAACGCCGGCCTCGCCGCCGCCCGCCAGATCGCGGACTTCTTCGCCACCGGCAACACCCGTTTCCAGGTCAATAAGTAGTTTATTTGTCCGGCGGGTATATGTGCTGAAACCTGTGGCCACCCTCGGCCGCATAAGAGGGAGGGGCCCGCAAGCGAAGCGCAGTGGGAGGGGTCGCGCAGCGACGGTTTCAGCACATATACCCGACCGGACCAGCAATGATAAGCCATATGGTACGCGTCAAACCCTTTGCGGCGGTACGGCCGCCGAAAGAGCTGGTGACCGAGGTCGCCGCTCCGCCGTATGATGTCCTCAATTCCGCCGAAGCGCTGGCGATGGCCGGGGAGAAATCCCTCCTGCACATCACCAAGCCCGAGATTGACTTCAATCCCATCGCGGACGAACACGCCCAGCCCGTCTATGACCGGGCCGTGGCCAACTACAAGGCCTGGAAGGAGCGCGGCTGGCTGGTGCGCGACCCCGTGGAGCGCTACTATGTCTATGCCCAGACGATGGGCAAGCGTACGCAGTACGGCCTGGTCCTCTGCGCCCATACCGACGATTATGCCACCGGCCGGATCAAGAAGCACGAGCTGACCCGGAAGGACAAGGAGGACGACCGGATGATCCACGTCCGCATCCAGAACGCCAACATCGAGCCGGTCTTCTTCGCCTACAAGGACCATCCGGAGCTGAACGCCATCGTCGCCGCCGTCGCGGCCGGGAAGCCGGAGTACCGGTTCACGGACGAGAACGGTTTCGGCCATACCTTCTGGGTGATCGCCGACGACGCGGTCAACGCCCGCATCACGGAGATCTTCACGACCCAGGTCGATGCCTTCTATGTGGCTGACGGTCACCACCGTACGGCCGCCGCCGCCCGCGTGGGCGCCGAGAAGAAGGCGCAGAACCCGCACCATACCGGCGACGAGGAATACAACTTCTTCATGGCCGTCTGCTTCCCGCAGAGCCAGCTGCAGATCATCGACTACAACCGCGTCGTCCGCGACCTGAACGGCATGGCCCCGGAGGCCTTCCTGAAGGCGCTGGAGGAGGATTTCGAGGTGGCGCTCGCCGCCAAGCCGCGCTGCGGCCGCCCGGCGAAGCCGGTCGCGCCCGCGCGCCTGCACCAGTTCTCGATGTACCTTGGCGGCCGGTGGTACACCCTGGACGCGAAGCCCGGCCGCTATGACGACACCGACCCGATCGGCGTCCTCGACGTGACGGTCCTTTCGACGCTCGTCCTCGACAAACTACTGGGTATCAAGGACCTCCGTACCGACAAGCGCATCGATTTCGTCGGCGGCATCCGCGGCCTCGGCGAGCTCTCCCGCCGCGTGGACAGCGGCGAGATGGCCGTCGCCTTCGCCCTCTACCCGGTCTCCATGGACCAGCTGATGGCCATCGCCGACTCCGGCGCCATCATGCCTCCCAAGACCACCTGGTTCGAGCCCAAGCTCCGTTCCGGCCTCGCCATCCACGAGCTGGACTAGCCTCCGGGCCCGTTTTCCCCCGGCATTCCGCCGGCGGCCGTGCAGCGGCCGCCGGCGATTTTGCATTTTTTCGCGCCCATCTCGCAAATTATTGTTATCTTTGATTCCACAAACGGCATTTCAAGCAATTTTAACCATGGTTTTACGACTCACCGTCACCCTCAGCGGGATCAAAGGTTTTTACCGGGTATATCATGTCAACGGCGATACCTCGCTGTACACCTTCCACAAGCAGATGCGCGCGGATATGGAATTTCCGCAGGATCAGCTGATTATGTTTAAGGGACTCGCGGCGGACGAATCGGTCGTCGGCCGCTACGGCCTGTTCGACCTGGGGTTCGGCACGGTGGACGGGGTGACCCTCTCGGATGCCGTCGGGAAGGGGATTACGCACTTCGTCTATTTCTATGACGTGATGAACCGCAAGAGCGTCAACATTTCGATCGACGGGGAAGTGGAAGGCGCCCGGGCCGGCGTCGATTCCCCGTATGTCGTCGAGACGAAGGGGCCGAACCCCATCGAGTTCGAGAACGGCTACGTCGCCTACGAAGACCTTCCGGACGAGCAGCGCCACCTGCCCGGCGAGCGCACGGCCGTCTCCGGGGAGGACGATGACGACCTGGACGACGAGGACTTCGACGATGAGGACGGGGACGAAGAGGACGACGAAGAGGACGACGACGAGGAGGGCAAGGAAATCTACGACGAGAGCGAGGGAATCTAGCCGATGGGGAAGAAGCTCGTCATCATCCTGGGACCGACCGGGGTAGGGAAGACGGACTTCAGTATCCGGAAGGCGCTGGAGGCGGGCTCGCCCGTCATCTCCTGCGATTCCCGCCAGCTCTATCGGGAAATGACTGTGGGAACGGCCGTTCCCACGCCGGAGCAGCTCGCCGCTGTCCGGCATTATTTTATCCAGGACCATACGGTGACCGAGGTCTTCTCCGCCGGGGATTACGAGCGGGAGGCCCTCGCCCTGATCGACCGCCTGTTCGCCGAGGGCCATGAAACCCTCATCATGTCAGGCGGTTCCATGATGTACATCGAAGCGGTCTGCAGCGGCCTCGACGACTTCCCGGACATCCCGCTGGAACTCCGCGCCCATCTCTGGGAATGCCTCCGGGAGGACGGTGTGGCGTCGCTTGCCGACCAGCTCCACCAGCTAGACCCGGAGACCTGGGAGGCCATCGACCGCACCAACAGCCAGCGGGTCATCCGCGCCCTGGAGGTCTGCCTCTACACCGGGCGGCCTTTCTCCTCGTTCAAGACCCACCAGTCGCGGGAGCGGGATTTCGAGATCGAGAAGATCGGCCTCACCCGCCCGCGGGAGGAACTCTACGCCCGCATCGACGCCCGTGTCCTCAAGATGATCGAGGACGGCCTCGAGGAGGAGGTGCGGCGGCTCATCCCCTACGAGCAGATGCCCGCCCTCCAGACCGTGGGCTACCGGGAGATGTTCGCCTATTTCCGCCATTCCACCTCCCTCGACGAGGCCATCCGCCTCATCCAGCGCAACACCCGCCACTACGCCAAGCGCCAGCTCACCTGGTGGCGCCGCGATCCCGACATCCGCTGGATCGAACCCTGATGCGCGCTCCGGCTTTTTTTCGTATCTTTGCCGGGTAGAAAACGAACGGACAAATGACAACCCCCACCCCTCCCGCAGGGAAGGCGTCTCCGGCGAAAGGGACCCTCGTGTCCCTGATCCCCATCGCCGTGCTCGTCGCCCTGCTCGCGCTGGATATCAGCGTGTTCGGCAGCGACGCCATCCTCGGCGCCAGCCAGGTCTCCCTCCTTTTCTCGGCGGGCGTGTGCATCGCGCTTTCCATGTTCTTCTTCAAGACGCCCTGGAAGGCCTTCGAGGATGCGATCAAGGCGAATGTCGGCGACATCACGACGGCCATCGTCATCCTCCTGCTGATCGGCGGCATCTCCGGGACCTGGACCGTCAGCGGCATCGTGCCGGCTTTCATCTGCTACGGGGTGAAAATCATCAGCCCGAAGGTGTTCCTCCTGACGGCCTGCGTCATCTGCGCGTTCGTGTCGGTGATGACCGGCAGTTCCTGGACCACCATCGCCACCATCGGCGTCGCCCTGATGGGCATCGGGAAGGCCCAGGGCTTCAGCGACGGGATCATCGCGGGCGCCATCATCTCCGGCGCCTATTTCGGCGACAAGATCTCCCCGCTGTCCGACACGACGGTCATGGCCTCTTCCCTGAACAGGGTCCCGCTGTTCGATCACATCCGCTACCTGATGATGACCACGGTCCCTTCGATGACCGTCGCCCTTGTCATCTTCACGGTGCTCGGCCTTTCCGCGCACACGGCCGATCCCGCCGAGATCCGTGTATATACCGACGTGCTCGAGGCGCGTTTCCATCTGACGCCCTGGCTGATGGTGGTGCCGGTGCTGACGGCCGTGCTGATCGCCCGGAAGCGTCCCGCCCTCGTCGTGCTGGGCCTGTCCGTGCTGATGGCCGCCGTCGCGGCCCTCCTCTTCCAGACGGACCTCGTCCGGGAAATCGGCCGCTCCGTCACCACGGGCTCTCCCGCACGGATCCTCTTCGCCGGCACGGTCGAGACGGTGTACAACACCGTGTCCATCCCGACCGGCAACGAAGCGGTTGACGCGCTGGTCGCCCCGCGGGGGATGCTCGGCATGCTCAATACGATCTACCTGATCATCGCGGCGATGTGCTTCGGCGCCTGCATGAAGGCGGGCGGGATGATCACCCGCATCTCGTCCCTCCTCGTCCCGCTGACGCGGACCCGGACGGGCCTGGTCGCTTCGACTGTCCTGACCGGGACCGCCCTGGACGGGCTCGTCTCCGACCAGTACCTCGCCATCATCCTCACCTCCGACATGTTCCGGGACACCTATGCGCGGGAGGGCTACGAGGCCCGGCTCCTCAGCCGCTCCGTCGAGGACTCCGCGACCGTGACCTCGCCGCTCTTCCCCTGGAGCAGCTGCGGCATGACCCAGGCCACGATCCTGTCCGTGCCGACGCTCGCCTACCTTCCGTACTGCTTCTTCAACCTCATCAGTCCGCTGATGAGCATCCTTGTCGCGCTGATCGGCTGGAGAATCGTCCGGAAATCCGCGTCATGACGTTTTTTTCCGGAGAATTTGTTTTTTTCGGGAAGAGTTCCTATCTTTACCCCCTGAAAGCGAAAGTGACCTGATGAAAAAAAAGCCGACCCTATTGTTTGCTTTGTCCTTTTCGTCCGTATGCGAAAGGAATCTGTCACTCCTAAACCTGACCATCCGGCCCCGACCCGGCCGGAACCGAAACCTCCCTGCGGTGCAGGTCATCCGGCCTGTTCCGGCTTTGCCTTATCCTTCTCCTTCCGGATTCCATCTGCTCCCGGCCGGGCGCCAGATGCCTTCCGGCGGGGTCGAAATGCCTTTTGTGTGTAAATTGTTTGTGTTTTTAAAAAAATTATTTGTAAATTTGCCGTATAATATGTTTTGTGCCTAATTGGCAACGGGCCCGACTGGACGGGACCGGTGTTGAGGTTGGCACGCATAATAATATATATAGGTAGAAACAAATTCAACCAAATCTTTTTATTAACTTTATGTTCAAATCTTTCAAAAAGCTTTCCGCTTTGCTCCTGGGAGGAGCATTGCTGGCGGTTGGTTGCGCGACTGAAGGCGACATTCACAAGCTGAATGAACGCATCGACGCGCTGATCACCGGTAAAGTTGCAAACATCGAGAACCAGATCACCCTGCTCCAGCAGGCTGATGTGACTCTCGAGAACGCCCTCAAGGGCGAGATCGCTACTGCGAAGGCTGATCTTACCAAAGAGATCGACGCCCTCAAGGCTGCTGATGTTCAGTTCCGTACGGACATGAACAACAACGTTACGAACCTGACGAACCTGATCCGCGACAACAAGGCGGACATCGAGGGAAAACTCGCTCAGGCGAAGACCGATTTCACCAACGCGATTGGCGCGGCCAACGAAAAGATCCGTGCTCTGGAACTGGCCGACGCGAAATTCACTGGTGACATGGCGCTGCTCGAGCAGAAGGTCGACAACAACTTCAACACCCTTCAGGAAGGGATCAATGCGGCGAAGGCTGCTGCCGTGGCCGCTGACGCGATTCTGGAGCAGAAGCTGGATCAGAAGAAGGTTGACAAGACCGACTTCGAGGCTGCGAAGACTGCCCTCGAGGGCATGATTGCCGCTGCTGAGTCTGCTGCCAAGCAGTACACGGACGGTGTCAAGACCGATCTCCAGGGCCAGATTGACAAGAAGGCCGACGCCGCCCAGGTCGCCCAGGCTTTCAGCGATCTCGAGACTGCCTACAAGGCCGCCGATGATGCGCTGCAGGCTGCGATCAACAGCCTTGAGACGAACAAGGCCGACAAGACCCAGGTCGCTGCTGACATCGCCGCCGCCTCCGACGCGCTGTCCGCGAAGATCGACCAGGCCGCTGCCGCTGCTGCCACGGCTCTCTCCAACGCTGTTACTGAGATCAATCAGACCATTGCCGACGCCAAGACCGAGTTTGCGGGTGAGATTGCCCGTCTCGACGGTGAGATTGCCCGTCTCGACGCTGCGGTCGACAAGATCAATGACGAGACCATCCCTGCCATCGAGCAGCAGATTGCCGACCTCAAGGAACTCGCTGAGAAGACCTATGTCACCAAGGCTGACTTCGATGCCTACAAGGAAGCGACTGCCACGACCATCGGTTTGATGCAGGATGCGATCGACGGTCTGACCGGTGGCCTCGCCGCCCTTGGCCAGACGGTTGAAGAGAACTACAATGAACTCGATGGCAAGATCACCACGACCAACGCGACGCTCGAGAACTACTACAATGAGCTGAAGGGCGAGGATACCCTCATCCGTCAGGCCCTCGAGGAGTTCAAGGCCATCGCTGCCACGAAGGCGGAGCTTCAGGAAGCCAAGGACGTGATCAACGGCCGCATCGACGGTGTTGAGCAGGCCTACAAGGATGCTGATGATGCTCTGAAGTCCGATCTTGAGCAATATGCTGACGATAAGGACGCAGCCCTTGAGATCATGATCACCGCTGCTTACAAGCAGGCGATCAAGGACCTCGCGGATGATGTGAAGGCGACCACCGACGCGCTTGCCGGTCGCCTGGATACTGCTGAAGAACGTCTTGACGGTATCGATGGCACGCTCGTAGAACTCAATACCGCTATCGCGAATGTGCTGTCTTATGCCGAGGGTGAAGTCGCTCGTCTTGACGATAAGATCGACACCAAGGTCGGCGAACTCGAAGGCAAGATCGAAGAGGCCGCTGCCAAGACCCTTGCCGACGCCAAGGCTTACACCGATGAGAAGGTCGGAGAGATCTGGGAAGAAATCAACGACATTTGGGATTCCATCGATCTCATCAAGGAGGTTCTCGATGACTTCGACTCCCGTGTCAACCAGCTCGAAGCCTATACCGCTCTTCTTGCCATGCGTCTCCAGAGCCTCACCTATGTTCCGGACTACGACGACATGAAGATGACCATGAACGTTGCCTACGTCAAGAACGGCAACGAGATCATGCCCGTTCCCCAGAAGACCCAGGTTACCTACAAGTTCATGCCGGAAGACATGGCCGAGAAGGTTTGGAACGTGTACGAATACTATGAGGAACTGGGTATGGAAGCCCTTGAGACGCCTGGCTTGGGTGGTTATGCCTTGAACTATTGGTTCTATTTCGATGTGACCGGTAAACTCAAGACCCGCAGCGCGGAAGCCGAGGTAGCGGGGATGGGCATTGAGATCGTTGATCTCGTTACCGACGAGAAAGCCGAGACGAACCTTTCCTGGGGTTATCTTACCTTCGAGGTGCTCCCGATCGGTATCGTTACCGAAGGCTTTGTCGCCAGCGAACTCAACCCGATCGACGTGTATTGCGCCGAAGGCATCACTGAAGGTTCGTTCTGGGGTGTTGCTTATCGGCTTACTGACTACTGCGACTTCACTACCGGCAAGGAACCTGGTGATCCTATTTACCGCGGTGCGGATGTCAAGTTCCCTGTCTATGACGCTGCTCAGCTCGAGGCTTACCGCAACCGCGACAGCTATGCCGTCGCTCTTGAATTCGCCCAGCCGGATGTCCCCTATGCCCAGCCGTATACCAACCTCATCGATTGGGAGAATTGCACATTTGATCAGGAGTATGACGATATCAATGAGAATTCCGTCTATTCCTATGAAGAGTTCGGCTATGCGTTTGGCGCTATCGGTCTTGGATTGGGTGAAAACGTCAATTACGAACAGTACACGTATCGCGATGGCTACAACAAAGTCTCCAGCTGCTACAACGTCCTCTATCCGTCCCCGCTTGCTGAGTCCCTGGTCGTCGATATCCTGAAGGACCCGTTCAAGAACGATCCTGAGAACCCGCGTGCCGATGAGAAGGGCTGGGTGAACATGCGCGAAGAAGAGCAGACCCTCCCGTACAACATGGCCAGCGACTCCACCGATGTTGACGGCAATGTCATCGGTACCAAGGTCATCCTTGACGAGTGCCGTCCGCTTGTCGCCGTCGATGGTGTGAAGTACACCTATGACGAACTCTTCAACGAACTCGGTATCTATGTCGATTATCCTGAGCTGACCGAAAGCAAGTACTCCTATGACAAGGGTACGGCCATCGCCGACCTTGACGAGGACAACTTCCAGGAAGGTACCAAGGCCAGCGAGGCCCCTGAACTGGACGAGTACCTGACCATCGCCATGAACGATGACGCTTCCCTCGCCGCGAAGAAACTCGCCGTCGGCAACGTCATCACCGGTACCTACACCTGGGATCCCGGCTTCGGCGAACCGTTCGACTGGAACGGCCATGTCAAGATCGTCAAGTCCGAGTACAAGACCACCGCTACCGCCCACATCGACTGGACCTATGAGTTCGACGCCGATGTCGATCACGACAACTTCTACAACCGTCGCGACGAGGAAGGCAACGTCCCGATCGACGGCTACTTCCGTGAGATTATCCCCGTTACCATCCCTGAGGGTGTCATCGATGACCTCAGCGAGCGTTACGGCATCGAGGATCTTGCCGAACTCTTCGAGGGCGACGATCCGATGCAGTTCATTGGCTACACCGTGAGCGAAGGTGGTGACATCACCTACAAGAACACGGATGAGGAGCAGAAGGCTATCTTCGGCGGCCTCGGCATGGATGACGAAGGCAACATCGTCGTCGGCGTGACGAACTTCGAGTTCCTCCCGCGCGATGCGAAGAAGACCTACACGGTCGTTGCTACCTTCGAGACCAGCAACATCAGCTTCGAGATCACCTTCACGCTCACCACGTATGACCGTGACCGTACCCCGATCAAGCTCAGCTTCGGTGAGACCGCTGTCAAGCTGAACGATCCTGAGTTCTACAACCTCGAGGAAGACTTCTTCACCGCGAAGAGCGCTGACAAGGCTGCTGACCTGTATGCCAAGTTCATCGAGCAGAAGATCTTCACCGCTGAGAACTTCGCTGACGCTGCCGCGTTCACGAATGACCAGACGGGTGAGGTCCGCAACAGCCCGATCGACCGTCTGCCTGGTACCCAGGCTCCTGAGGCTGCCTGGTACGATATCTACAAGGTCTATGCGAAGACCCTCTCCGCCAAGCTCACCTCCGAACTCCTCAAGGAGATCAACGGTGTCAAGCAGGAAGAGTCCCGTTACACCTACATCGGTCAGGAAGTTGTCTTCGACTGGACGGTTGTCGTCGACCTCCCGGGTTATGACTTCCTCCACCTCGAGTACTACACCTGGATCCGCGACAACGCGAAGGCTGTCGCCGGCCTCATCACTTCTCGCCAGCCGAACCGTGCCGGTGAAAACTACACCGACTTCGAATGGTATAGCCAGGCCTATCCTTCCTACCTGAACGGTCAGGAGGAGAACGGCAAGCCGACCAGCGACCGCAACTGCTTCCTCGACTACGATGTCCAGTACATCAACCTCGCCGAACTTGCGTTCAACGTCGTTGACGAGAATGATGTGACGATGAGTGAAGAGGATATGGCCGAGGTCAACCTCTATGCCAACTTCGACTACAAGAACGTGACCGCCCTCGGCACCTATCCTGCCATCGACAAGCTCACTGGTCAGGTCGAGGATTGGCCGGATCTGTGGATGCAGCCGGATGACTTCGGCAACAGCTGGGTGTTCTACTATCGTGACGCCATGCACGCCGACATTCCGATCGAGGGTAAGCTCGCCATCCGTTCCGGTAACACCGAGGTCTTCTTCCCGCTCGAGACCCGTTTCCAGAAGGCTCACAACTGCAAGCTCGCTGGCTTCACGGATGTCTCTCTCGACTACTCCAAGTACTCTGTGGTACGCTGGAAGCCGTTCGAGGAGTTCGAGAAGGAAGATATCGTTATCGAACTCAAGGAGAACAAGGTCTATCGTGAGTCCCTGCTCAAGAGCGTCAACCTCCACGACTTCCGTCCGGGCGATGTGGGTACTACCTACTACGTGATCAAGGATGGTGAGTGGGTCATCGGTGACGGTGAGAACGGTTACATCGAGGGTGTCTCCGCGAAGGATGCCTACCACATCCAGGCGACCATCTCCTTCGATACCTCCAAACTCCCGCTGAATCTGCAGCGCATCCTCACTGTTGAGGAAGACGAGCAGACCGGTATGAAGTATGTTGTCTTCGACTACACTTCCGAGACTGAGTTCTACGGCGTTGTCTCCGCTTCCGTGGCGATCACGCTCGAGACTCCTTGGCAGGAGCCGCTGAAGACCAACTACACGCTCTGGATCAAGGGTGAGCAGAACTCTCTTCCCGGCCAGGAGCCCGAGACTCCCGCTGAGCCCGTTGAGCCCGTCGAGCCCGTTGAGCCTTAATCTCTCACGGTGGTGATTCCACCACCAAGCAAAAAAGCCGGTCCCCTCGGGGGCCGGTTTTTTTGTGCCCGCGCCGCCCGCGCCGCTCGCGCCGCTGGTGCCGTCTGCGCTGCC
>JAEEGI010000729.1_pt1 | contig 90385 bp, 69 predicted proteins | sample 8958751 | NCBI WGS metagenome assembly JAEEGI01 (sample SAMN16246545, study PRJNA631951) | gut metagenome | biome: gut microbiome; feature: rumen; material: KS-attached | host: Bos | place: Iran: Karaj | collected 2018-10 | reverse complement strand
TTGATTTTATTGTGATGCAGTTGGCAGACCGCATTTCAATATTAATCAAAGGATTTTTTTCTCATGACCGCCAGAAGGCTTTTACGGAACTACCGGCGTAGCCGGTAGTTTTCTTTATACAAAAAAGGGCCCGCCGAGGCGGAACCCTTTAATTTCGTTTTTTAGAAGGATTAGCGAATCGTGACGCGAGCAGCCTTGACTTCGCTACCGCGGACGATGCGGACGATGTAGCTACCCTTGCTCATCTTTTCGAGAGACACGGTGTTGGCACCGGCGTTCATCGATTCAATAGTGTTCGAAACAGCGTGACCCATCAGGTCGAAGATCTGGACGCGGACAGAACCAGCCTTGTCGAGGTTGACAAAGAGGCTGTTGCCCTGGACACCGAGCCTGATGGTGTTGGAAACGATGCGGACACCCTTGATTGCATCCTTAATGATATTCACGCACTTCAGGTCGTCAATGTAGAGGAAGTCCTTGGACGGCTGCTGATCAGAATTAGCCCAGCCCAGAACTTCCCAAGCCATCTTCGTAATAGCGGCATAGTTCAGTTCCTTAGCTTCGCCCCAGCCATCCTGCGTGAAATTATCCAGATTGTAGGTGGAAGTCTTCCATTCATCGGAAGCCTGATTCTTGACATAGTGATAGTCGTAGTCCTTCACGGAACCATCCTGAAGCTTGAAGCTATGTGCAGCACCCTTATAGCGGTAGGAGAGAGCGGAGCACTGGCTCAAATCAATACCCTTAGTCGTGTCGGCGTTCGTGTTCAAACCGATAGCGACAAACGGCTTTTCTTTGTAGGTACCCGGATTCAAAACAATTCCCTTCAGGCCGACAAAGCCAGCAGTACCATTAGTCGGATCTTCCGTACCCGGGAACACCACGACATAACCCGGAAGAGCCGGATCATAAGTGTTCGTGATAGTGGAGAGACCACCCGGAACACTGTCGTTATAAGCATACCAAGTACCGGTCGTCTTCAGGACTTCATCACCATCTTCAACATCGTCGATATCAACAACGGTAATAACCTGAGTTGCCGGGCCAACACCACTGCTGGAGGAACCGGCAGGACCCGGACCAACAGAAGAAGAAGAACCATTCGGAGAAGAAGTCGGACCAGAAGAAGAGCTTTCCAGAGTTTCCAGAGTGGAAATAGCCGTGATAGAAGCGCCATTGCAACGAATGTCATCCACATAGAGGTAATCGTAGAGCGGCTGGATTTCGGAAGCCGGGCGGTCAACAACGCCGTTCACTTCCCAAGCCAAGCGGTTGGCCTTGCCCAAGTTTGCCTTCAAATCGGTAATCTGCGGATCGGCCCAAGTGGTATGCTGCTGGAACATATCCGGGGTCAATTCAACAGTCTTCCATTCACCCGATGCTTCGGCATCGACAAAGTGGAAGTTGTAGTTAGTGATCGTGGAGAGTTCGACGCGGAAGTTATGAGCAGCGCCCTTGTACTTGTAGGAAATGGAGGTGCACTTTGCAAATTCAGCAAAGTTCGCGGTATCCTTCGTCAGGTTCAAGCCCATAGCGACGTACGGAGCCCACTTGTAGGCTCCCTGGTCAATATAGATGCCTTCCATACCGGCCATGAACTTGGAATCATCGCCATCCTTAGCGGGAATAAGCACGTCGTAGGTTTCCTTGCCGAAGTCATTGGTGAACTTCTTGTTGCTAATCTTCGTTGCACCGCGACCATCCTTGTCGTCATCGGAGTCGGCCCAGGCAGACCAGAAGCCGCCCGTGTAGGTGTAGCGGTCGCCGTCTTCCATGTCGTCGATGAGGTCCGTCGTGGCGCCATCGGCAACACCGGTAGAGAATCCATTATCGTCCGCATCGGAACCAAGGTGGTTGCCAAGGCCGCAATCGGAATAGGACGCACTCTTGTTCATCCAGCCCTTCACCATGTTACCAGACTCAGTATATTTCAGTCCCTGGTTCAAAGTCAAAGTCGAAAACGCAGCGGACTGTTCGGCAATAGCGGAGGCAGACCAGTTCGCCCAGGAGACGCCGTTCTGGTTCATCCAGTTCACCCAAGCCTCGCTAGCAGAACGGTTCGGAGAGCCGTTACCATCGGAACTAACAGTACCCCATTCCGTAGCGAACACGGGAACGCCCTTGCTCATAGCTTCAGAGGCACGTCCATCATATCCACTACCCACCTGGTGGGCACCTGTTGCAGCATAAAAGTGGAGAGTACAGCCGTAGTTGTTATCGCTGATGCCGGCTTTGGCGCATTCTTCCGGATGGCTGGACCAATCGGGGCTACCCACGAGGATGAGGTTGTCGGAATGAGCACGAATAGCAGGAATCACCTGATCCGCATGACTCTTCACATTGGACATGGAAGCGCCATTCGCCGGTTCGTTCCAAATTTCGAAGATAACGTTGTTGGTCTGACCGAATTCCTGAGCAGCCCAGCTAAAGAATTCCTTCGCATCGTTAGTGTACGATGAAGTACCTTCGGTATGCCAGTCAAGGATAATGTAAATGTCGTTTTCAACGGCAGCACGAACAAGCTTGCTAACCATTGCCTTCTGGTCGTTGGCACCACCCGTGGTGTAAGAACGACCATGGCTATCGAACTTTTCGTCACCGGCACCCAAGGCAAAACGAAGAACTTCGATTCCCATGTCCTTCACCATGAGGCCCATAGCCTGGGCTGTATAGTAAACAAGGGAGCTATCTGCACCCGAGCTCCAGAAAAGGCTCATACCTCTGACCTGGACTGTCTTATCTTTGTAAGCAGGGCAAGAACCGGACAGTTTTCCGCCGTTTGCCTTAAGTTCGCCGTAAGTGCTCACAGGACCGACCCTGTTGGGCTTTACAGCGAAAGCCGCTAAAGCGGCAAGCATCATCGTTATAAAAATCTTTTTCATAACATCCTTTCCTTCTAAAAAAAGTGGATTCACCTATCCCAACGTAAAAATAGATATTATTTGTGAATCTTCCTTGTAATTTATTTTGATACAATTCAACGGGTTACGTACAAATCCGCGAAATACGTTCAAAAACAAGGAAAATCCGTTTTTTTCAACACATTATCACCCAAAATCCGTGATTTGTGTCACCGGAGACGTGTGAGCGAGCACATAAGAAAAAAACATTTTACACGCGGCAAGGATAGAAACAACAAAAACTCCGCCGGAGCGGAGTTCCAAAAACGTTTCAAAAGGCCAACAACGATTAGTTTTCGTTGTTGTGCATTTCGATCTGTTCGCGGTCCATCGTGTGCTGCAAGTATTCCTTGAAGTCACGGTCGATGTTCACGCCATCGAAGTCGATGTCGTCGTTTTCCAACACGAACACGGCGCTCGGGTTATCGAGCCAGCCAACCACGTCCACGCCTTCCAATTTCATGGACTTGTCGCCAGCAGCCTGTGCAACGTATTCGATCTTGGATTTTTCAACCCAACCTTGGCCGCAATTACCTTTCACAAGCACATCCGTATCGGCTTCCTTCACGATGGTCAGTTCGTCATTGAAGCCTGCGGTACAGACCACGGATCCACCACCCTTTTCCTTGGTGAGATCAACATCGCCGAGCTTGGATTTAACCTTCTTGGCAGCGAAAGAATTGGCAACCAAGAGGGCAAGAGCAATAAACAACACCTTTTTCATAACTTTCCTCAGTTTCATGAAAACATTCAACAATGCTATACGAATATACCTTTTTATTTTTCGATTCGGTTGTATTTCTTTTAAATTTTTACTTAATGAAGAAGATTTTTTTTATTTCGACGGTTATTTTGGTCATTTTGGCGATTTTTGCTTGTTTTCAAGCAAAAAATAGGCTAAATGCGCTCTCCGGCAACGAAAAAATGGTCCTTTTGGAAATCCCGAAGGGCAGTTCCCCCGCAAAAGTATCGCAAATTTTACATGAAAATGGCATCTGGACCGACGATTTGGCGTTCCAACTGTGGTGTCGTTTGCACAAACCTAACCTGAAAGCGGGCTGGTACGAAGTTCCCGCGAACAGCAAACTCGACGAAATCATCGCCCTTTTCGAAAGCGGAAAGAACGCCGTGAAGAAGGTGACCATCCCCGAAGGCCGCGCCTCGTGGGAAATCCCGTCGTACCTCATGAAAGCGTTCCCGAACCTCGATACAAACCGCTGGAACGCATTGATCCACGACCCGAAGTTCACCCAATCGCTCGGAGTCAGCGCCAAATCACTGGAAGGCTACCTGCTGCCCGAAACCTACCCATTCGCCGTTGACGCCGACGAAGAGGCAATCATCAAGCAGATGGTCTCGGCAAACCTGAAACTCCGCGAACAATACAAGGACATGGAAGGGACCATGTGGGAAACTCTCGGCAGTTGGCACAAAGTGCTCACACTGGCAAGCGTGGTCGAAGAAGAAACTGGCAAGCCCGACGAGCGCCCACTCATCGCGGGAGTGTTCCACAACAGGCTCCGCATAGGCATGCCGCTCGGAGCGGACCCGACCGTCCGGTTCATTTTCAGGAACCTAACGGGTCCCATTTACAAGAGCCAGCTCAACAGCAACAGTCCCTACAACACGCGCAAGTTCAAAGGCCTCATGCCCGGCCCCATCTCGAACCCGGGCCGCAAGGCTATCGAGGCGGCTCTCAAGCCCGCAAAGACAGACGCGCTCTACTTTGTCGCAAAAGACGATGGCTCAGGTACGCATTTCTTCAGCAGCAACCTGAAAGACCACAACAAGTACAAAAACATCGCCGCAAAGAATCGCGGAGAATAACAAATCCAGATTAGAATAGATTGTAATTACCAATACGGATAAAGTATTTGTAATCGTCAAACTTGTTCAAATCACCAGCCGTTTCGAAGTCAACCGTTCGCGACATACCGGCAAGCACATTGATAGACCGGTACACAAACCGGAACGTCGGCTCCATGACGACCTTGTTGGCACCCAAAGTCACCGACGGATTGCTCTCGAAATCCCGGATATAGGCGCCATAAAGCCACAGTCCGCTCCCTTTGTAGTGCAGGGCAGCACTCATCCTAAGCAAGCCGTAATGGTGAGATGCGAGTGTCGAGTTGTACCATTCCGTACTCCACGGAGTCGCCTGGGGCTGGAACCTGTAACAGTTACTTAGTACAGCGTAATCAAAGTCCTTCGGGTACTCGTAGCCGAAACCTTCCTCATGGTACTGCTCAATTCCGCCTGCGGCTCCGAAGATGAACGTTGCAAACTTCCTGGGAGACACGGCATAATAGGCATCCACTTCTCCCTTCCAATAGATGGGAATAAAGTCGGCACGGCCCAGTTCGAACCCAATAGCCTCAAGCCCTAAGTCGGCATTGATTGCATAACCCTCTGTAGCAAACCACTTGTCCCGCTTGCCAGAATACTGTTCGAAATGCAAACTCGGCGAAACAGGATAAGTATTAAAGAACTGCTCTTCGTAGGCGAGCGTGTCCATCTCGAATTCCCTGTTACCGAACATGACACTTAGCGAGATACTCTGCGTTGCGGTAAGCAAATACGTTACTGATGCCGAGAGGTCGCTGCGGTGTTCCGAATAAATACGGTCCTCATGCGGGAGTTCATCGTTGAAAGACTTGAGGGGGCGAACATTTTGCCACTCATAGGCAAACGAAAGGCTCCAGTTCTTGTTCCACAACCGGTCTATGTCGAAATAAGGACGCAGGCCGTAGCTATTGTTGCCCCAGAACCCAGCGACATTCACATTGAACTCCATCTGATTGATAAAGCGGACACCCATCTCTCCATAGACATTCGGGCCGAAAGCGTTGGAACCAAAACCACCCAAGGCAATATCGAATACGGGAGAAGACTTCGCTCCAACAATCAAATCGCCGTTCGACTGCATATCCAGCATAAGCGAATCATAGACGGGATTTTGCGTGAGTGCGTATGCAAAGCGGCGCGGAGCGACAATTCCGGTATCCCCTTCATCCCAGTACGATTTCGCATTGATATGTTTTTCTGCGGACAAACTATCAAACGTGGGGTTGTAACGGAACCACGGATACACTTCGGACTTTATTTCTTCGTAATTCTTTCTGCGGTCCTGCTCAAATGGAAGCGAGTTCACCCGTTTTTCCATGGCAGAAAAACCAGCCTGGATAAGAGCATTGTGGCTGGTTTCCGGAATCGAATGTGCACGCACAATTAGCCCCGGGCGATTGTTCAAGCCCTCACCCGCATACTTTTTCAAAGCACGCTGCCACGGATTTCCTGTGAGATTAGCACGCACAGGATCGGCAATGGCTATAATGGGATATTCATCGGGAGAATCTTCGGCAGGCAAAGCCAAATACGGGCAAATTTCCCCCGACTCGCTATTACCCAACCACGGAAGGGATTTCAAGACATCTTCGCTCGTGTTGCCAACCGTCCCGTCGCATGCGAGCACGGAAAATGGAATCTTGGACTTGACAGACTGGCGATACAGACTTTCTTGCAACCGCAACTTCCCCAAAGCGCGTTCAACACCGGCCGTATCGAGGATGAGCGGTCTGGGAATGCGATGCGGGATACCGGTAGAATCCGACCGCAAGGCAAAACGGTACCTGAGACTCGGAATTCCTTCTAAAGAAATAGGCCAGTCAAAAGTATTCCATTCCGTTTTTTCGACAATGAAGTCATGACCGACAAACGGTTCAAAATCTTCTTCCAGGAAAAGCCTCTGCATATCGTCCAGACGCATTCCCCTAGACCACATAAATCCGACCCAAGCACCCCACGACGTACCTACAATGGAATCGACGGGAACATGGTACTCCTCGATAGCGTAAAGTACGCCCAAATAAAACCAAGGAGAATCTTCGCCGCCGCTCAGATAAAGCACAGACTTCTGTTTTTTCAAGGACGAATCTACTACCGTAGAATCGGCAGAAACAACCGAATCCGTTTTCACGACAGAATCAAATGCAGCCAAGACAGAATCGGCAGAGGGTTGTTGCACCGGAGGTGCTGACAAAGAATCAACAGGAGCAGGTTCGCCTGCTGCAAAAGCAAGCGATGCAAGCAAAACTGTCAGGGCGTACAAAATACGTCCTAGACCATTTGGGGACAAGTTAACCAAGGCGGGCCGGATTGGAAACATATTTCCCCGCATCTTCACGATTGACATAACCCGAACGAACAAGTTCGGCCAGGCAATCATCCATCAACAACATGCCTTCCGAAGCCGACGACGCAATAATTGAAGGCAACTTGAAGTGTTCACCATTACGGATATGCGTCGCCACATTCTGCGTATTGTACAGGACTTCCCAAGCAGGGACAATACCCTTCTCGTCGGCAGTGGGCAACAGGCGCTGCACCACGACGGCCTTGAGCACAGCCGCAAGCATCGTACGCACGAGGGAACGCATTTCGGGAGCCGAAGCCGACAGCAAGGCTTCGAGCACGCCAACAGAGTTACCCGCCGTCACGTTCACCACGACAAGCGCACCCGCATTGGCCGCTTCGAGCATCGGGAGCAAGTTATCGCGTTCAAAATCCCCCATCCAGAAGAGGTCGGTCCCACTGCGAAGCGCCTGGTCCATTCTCTTTTCTATTTTCGTGGTAGAATCCTGAAGGACAAGGCTTTCGCCAGAATTGATATGCAATTCCTCCTTCCCAATAAAGCTCGCACGCAACATTCTGCTCGAACACAGTGTACCCACGTAAGCCGATGCCGTCGTCGTCTTGCCGCTACATGCCGGGCCTCCGAACACGACAAGGCCCGAACTGAACCCGAGAAGGTTGTTCATATTCTCTGTAATCCCCAAGGCAGAGAAATCGGGGCACTGCTCCAAAATCGGGCGGAACACGGCGGCATTACCACGCGCTTCGCGGAAATAACGAACACGCCAATGAGTGTTCACCCACGGGCCGCCAACTAACGAACCGCTCTCCGCTTCGAGTTCGCCCAAAAATTCAACAATCGAGCCCCGTTCAACAACCGGGGCATCGGGAATCGTACACACACGGCCTGCCAAGCGCACCGAAGGAGATAGGCCTTCCGAGACAATCACTTCGCTTGCACCAATATTCAGCGCATAATCCAAAAGAGCTTCTATTTCTGTAGCCATAGTACACCTCGTCATTTAGCCGGGCGGTAAGACGCAAAGCGCCTGTTGTCGTAAGCGCGCTTCCAAGCCTCAAAGCCATCGATGTAACCGGATTCCACACACTTCTGCAGGGAGTCATCCAACGTAATGCCCTGATCGTGCTGGCTGCTTATTGCTGCCGCGATTTGCGAGAAATCGTTCTTGCGGATCATGTTCGCAACTGTGGACGATACCTTCATTGCCTCGCACGCAAGGATAAGCCCCTGGTTCTGCACAACCGGCACCAACTGCTGTACAATCACGCCCTTGAGCTGTTCGGCAAGCGTGTAAGCGAAACTCGTCCGCGACGCTTCCGGAACAGAAGCCAACAGACGGGAAAGCAACGCATGGATGTTATTGCCCGTCGTCACGGCAAACACGAGAGCACCAGCGTTGGAAGCCTGCAACAAAAGCGAAAGTTCTTCCATGTTTTCGAGGTGGTCGAACAAGATGACATCGGCACCATTGTTCATGGCAAGTTCAATTCCCTCGACTCCCGAATGCACATGCAGCCCGACTTCGCGCTGGGCAACAGCCCCCGCCGTATTGCGGAGAAGGCGTTCTATAGGCTTCTCGACGGTCTGGATGTAGGTTTCCCTGTTCCGCATGATTGTTTCGGCATAGGTAAGCATCGTCGTCGTGCGCCCGCTGAACGACGGGCCCGCAATGAGCACAAGGCCACTGGTCAGTTCAGCAAAGCTCTCACAGAACGGCGGCAAATAAAGGCTTTCGAGCGACGCTGACTCCGCTTGGATAATGCGAATCGATACACTCGGGACCCCATCAAACCATGTCACCGAAAGGCGAATTCGACCAACGCCCGGAACACCGGCCGTCTTGCTGAAGTTTTCGCCTTGAACAATCTTGTATCCGTCGTCAAAACAGTCCGCGACATCGTCCAGGCGGTTCGACAGTTCCGAAACGCTCATCGCTTCTTCGGTGACAGGGACAATGTTGCCCGACTGACGCATAGCCACCTGGCGGTCCGGATAGAGGTAAATGTCTGTCGCGTTGAACTTGCGGGCAAAAGCAATCATCTCGGCAAGCGATGTCGTCGGAGAGAGCGATTCGGGAGCCTGGACCGGAGCACCTTCGCCACTTTCAACTGCAAAATGGGTGGGCAAAGCCTTGGCCGGTTCTTCCGCTGCGGCAGGGGCCGCTGGAGCCTCCGGTTCGCTTTCCTGCATCGTGGGTTTGAACTCGGCAAGCTGGGTCGATTCGAGACCGGCAACCGCCTTGACTTCCTTCGCCGAAATGGAAGACTTTCCGTAAATGTCGTTTCCTTCGATCTGGAGCTCGCCTTGGCTGGAGGACGCGGGCGCCGAAGGCGCCCCATTCGCCGCGGCCTTCTTCGCAGGAGGAGTCGCTTGGGCCTTCGCCTGTTCCTTAGCCTGTTCTTTTGCCTTCGCAGCATCCCTTTCCTTGGCCGCGGCAATGGCCGCCGCATTCGCGGCGGCTGCGGTCTCCGCTTGTGCTTTCTTCGCCTCAAGGTCACGGACGTAAGCAAGGACCTTCTGGTAAACAGCAGGCTTCAAAAGCCCCACTTCAACAAGCACCTGCCCGATATCCTTGGAATCGGAGACTTTGTCTTTGTAAGCGTTAATCTGATCCTCGGTCACAAGTTTATTGTAGACAAGGACCTTCGCCATGTACTGGTTTCTCATAAGAAATCCCTCCGGCTAAACCACCAGCTGGCCACTCCGAGGAACACGCATACATAGCCTAGCGCATACAAGGAATTCCACAGCAGATAAAGGTCCGGCAAAGCAAGCCCGTGGACCACGTAAGTAGAGACATTGAATCTGTACAGCCCAGGGAACACGGCATGCAAGACCACCGCGACCTTCTCAAGCACTGCCGTCGAGGCATCCCCCATCTCTCCCATGCGGCTTGCGAAACGCACCTGTTCCAAAAGTTCATCGCTCAAATGCCCAGCAAGGTAAACGCCAAGCGTAAAGAGAGCGCTGAGCACAGTGCTACTAAAGCTACTAAACAGGAGCGCTACAGCAATGACAACTGCCATTTCGCAGAAAATCAGGTATATCGCGACAAGGAGGTACAGCGTCGGTTCCGCACTCGTGAGGAACAAGATGGCATAGTAGACTCCCGTGAGCAAAACCAAGTGTACCGCCACCACGGCAAGCAAGCCAAAATACTTACCGATAACAAACGACGCTCGGCTGATGGGCTTGGACAAAAGCGTCAACACCGTCCGCCGTTGAATCTCTTTCTGCACCAAGCTTATCCCCACAAATATGGAAATCAGAAGGCAAGAAAGGTTCATCACGGTAAGCGTGGTAGACTTAATCACGTAGGCGCGGTCAAACACGGACCATTCGCCCAGCACAATACTGAACAAGGCAAGCCCAATAGCGAGCAAAATAATGTTATAAAGAATCTTGTCGCGAATCGATTCGCGGAACGTATTGAGGGCAATGATGCCGATATGCTTAAGCGTCTGCACGGGCAATCTCCTCCGTCAAAATATCTTCGAGGCTCGGCCGTTTGTGGTCCATCTTCTCGACGGCAATTCCGTTCGAAAGGCAATAGGCCAGTAGGCGGTCGCGGGCGGCATCGTCGGCGCACACCCACTCCTGCGGGTGCCCCGTCGGGGCAACGCCCTCGGGGAGGTCGTTCTGGAGTATCGTCGTGCGCGTGCGCACGTGATACTCCACCCCGCAGGATTCGGTAATCTCGTCGACACTGCCTTCGCGGACGATTTTTCCATCGACAATCATCGCCACGCGGTGGCTAATCGATTCCACGTCGCTGAGAAGGTGGCTGGAATAGAAAATCGTGACCCCGTCACGGTTGAGTTCCTGGATGGCCTCGCGCACGTCGCGGCGGCCCATCGGATCGAGCCCGCTCATCGGTTCGTCTAAAATCAGGAGTTTCGGCTTGGCAAGAACAGCCTGGGCAATGCCCACGCGCTGCATCATTCCCTTGGAATACGAGCGCAAGCGCCTGTCAATCCAGTCCTTGTCGGCATGCAGGAGTTCAAGTGCCCAGTGAATACGGGAATCGAGCAGGGAACCTTCGAGCCCCACGAGCCTGCCATAGAACTTGAGCAATTCACGCCCCGTCAAGTAATCGTAAAAGTAGGGCTGTTCCGGAGAATAACCGATAAAGCGGCGGCTTTTCACATCGCGCGGAGAAATCCCGTTCACCAAAACCTTCCCCGAATCAAAGTTCAAAAGTCCGGTCAGCACCTTAATCGTCGTCGACTTGCCCGCCCCGTTGGGGCCGATAAATCCGTATACTTGCCCCGACTCCACATTGAAACTCACATCCTTGAGCGCAAGCTTCGGTTTCATCAAAAAACCGCTACGGTAAGTCTTGTGCAAATGCTCTATCTGAATCATGAAATCGCCCATATTTTCCCTTCACCTATGCATTGTCCTTGGGCTCGGCACTGTCTTTCTCGGATTCGGCACTAGAAGCGTTCCCCCCGAACGCACGTTCCTCGGCTTCCTGGATCTGGCGTTTTCTACGTTCGGCAATGCGCTTCTTGTTCAATACGAAATAAATTGCCGCACCCACGAGATAGACTGCAATACCCGAATAGAAAATGGGATTGATCGAAGTCCCTTCCAGTCCCGGAAACAGATTGAGAATCAAATTGTGGCCAAAAAGGCTTAGGAGTACGAGCACAAAACCAAGCGCCCGGAGCACGTAAGTCACAACAACCAATTTCTGCATAGCGATACCTCAAAAACAGCACCTTTCGGGTGCGTCCTCTTTTTCAAGAAAAATACACAATTATTGGGGGGAAAGACGAAGGGCAAAAGAAAAATGCCCAAAAATACGCAAAACAGGCCGCATCGCGGTCTGTTCCTATGATATGACGGATAAGTTAGGCCATTTGCAGAAGCAGAATGGCAAGGACCTGGCCGCTCAGGATACGCAACAGCATGGTGAGCGGGTAGACCGAGGCGTATCCGATGTTCACCGCCTCGCTGTCCGCCTGGCCATTCGCGAACGCAAGCGCGGGCGGATCGGTCGTAGCACCGGCAAGTACGCCGCAGAGCGAAAGGTAATTCACCTTGAAAACTAGGTGACCGATAGCGGCCATAATGGCAAGCGGCAAGAAGGTAATCAGCGCAGCCAACGCCATATAGTGGAAACCGTCCCCATTCAAAAGCACATCGAAGAACTTGATGCCGGCATTCAAGCCCACACAGCTGAGGAAGAGCGTGAGGCCGAATTCGCGGAGCATGAGATTCGCACTACTCGCCATGAAGAAGTTGAGCGGGCCAATCTTGCGTTTACGGCTAAGCAGAATAGCGACAATCAGCGGACCACCGGCAAGCCCCAACTTGAGCGGAGTCGGCATGCCCGGAATCGCAATCGGGATGCTCCCGACAACAACACCCAGGAAAATACCCAAGAACGCAGGCAAGATTTCGGGATGGTCAAGAGCCGTAAGCGAGTTGCCCAATTTCTTCGCGGCAGCCTCAATCCCCTCGGCAGGTCCAACAACCATTAACTTGTCTGCAAACTTGATGCGCAAATCCAGACGCCCCGTAAACTTGAACCCGCTGCGGACCACGCGACTCACGTTCACGCCGTAACGTTCTGCAAGGGCGAGCGAGCCGATTGTCCGGCCCAAAACCTTCTTGTTCGTCACGAGGATGGTTTTGACCTGGATAGGTTTCGCCGTGTCGGATGCAAATTGGGTTATGGGCTTTTCAAGCCGTTTACCAATGATTTTTTCCATGACGGCAACCGCATCAGGCATGCCCACAATATGTACCTTGTCGCCCTCTTCTATAATCGTCTTCCCGTTCGGGGTAAAAATATCGCTGCCGCGCATGAGGCGCGTGATAACCACCCCGCTCGAAATCAAATCTGGGATTTCCTTGAGCTGGATTCCGTACAGGTTCCGGTTTTCGACCATCAGGCTGCACGACTCAATTTCGCTCGTATTGGCCGCGATGTCGGCGGCGTAATCCTTCGCCGCCTGGCTCGGGTTTTGCCGGAACACAAGGCGAGCCAGAATCATCACGAGGATAATCCCTATGACACCGAAAGGATATGCAACAGCGTACCCGATACCCGTCAACGACGCGTCCACCCCGGCCGCGGCAAAGGCAGAATTCGCGGCACCCAGAGAAGGTGTGTTTGTAACAGCGCCGCAAAGCATACCGACGAGCACGGGTACGTTGTTATGCATATCCGTAAAGAAATAAAGGCAAAGCGTCACCACGACACCCAACAAGACGACACCTGTCGAAAGCACGTTGAGCACCAGGCCGTGACGCCGAATGGAATCCATGAAGCCCGGTCCCACTTGCATACCGATCGTGTAGACAAAGAGGATGAGGCCGAATTCCTGGATAAAGTGGAGCACATTCCCCTCAACCCGAAGCCCCAGATGCCCAAACAGGATGCCCACGAAAAGCGCACCCGCCCCGCCAAGGCTAATACCCTTGACCTTGATTTTGCCCAACATCAGGCCAATAGCCGCAGTGAATGCTATCGCGACAACTTGTTGCCCGACCGAGGGCTTGGTAAATAAGTCGATGAGCCAAGTCATAGAGGATTTGAGGTCGGCACTTCGTGCCTTTGAGGTGTGAGGTCGCGGCAAAGCCGCTTTGAGGATTGTTGAAAGTGATTAGTGGTTGGTGATTGGTGGTTAGGAAGAAGGTAGGAAAAATTACTCTTTTACGCAGCGGACGGAGGCGGCGATGCTCTTGTTGAAATGCTCATAAGCAATGGACGAATCGGTCACGCGGACGAGATAGGCGCGCGCATCGTCGTAGCTGTCCCTTGTCCAGAAACTTGCGCTAGCATCCTTGTCTACGAACTTTCCGTCGAAATAGCGGAATCCGGCAAACAGCATCTTGAACCCGTCGGCCTTCTTGAGTTCGGCCGCAGTGGCGCTACCGAAGGCGGCCTTGAAATTCTCTTGAGTGGGAAGCGTCCAACCATTGGGGCAAAGGCCATTATCCGCGGCATTCCAAGTGTAGAGGCGGCCCATCGTTTTGCAGTTAGCATGATCGTTGCCGTAGCAGATGCTGGAATCGGGAACGTAAACTTCCATATTTTCAGCCATCCAAACCTTACCCGCAAGAGTCACTGTCTTGTAAGTTTTTTCAGGGCAAGAAAGCGTATTCGCCGATTCATCGTAATTGCAGGAATAGCCCTGTTCGCAGGCAGCAAAGAACATAGCGGCACACACGATAATGGGCAAAGTGACAGTCTTGAAAAACTGTTTCATAACAACTCCTTTATTGCAGAAGAAAACAATTATTTCGTTTTCGTGGCCAAATTTAAATACGTCAATTCATAATGTCTAATAGATTGTTTATATTGAATTAATCAGTATTTGTTATAGGTTAGGAAATGAGGCTCGGGGCTCGAGAAAAAGCCGTGAGCGGTGAGCTATGAGGTTCGAGATGAGAGGCTAGTGAATAGAGAGTTGAGGCTAGTGAATAAGAATCACGCACTTCGTGCGTCAATATAAGACGGCGAAGCCGTGATATTTCTCCCTAGATCCTAGCCTCTAGACCCTCACCCCTCAAAGAGCAGTGAGCGATGAGCAGTGAGGTATGAGGAGACTAGTCGCAGGAGACATGTTGCTACACAAGATTCATCAGGTCGTAGTACATGAGACGCGTATGCGGATCGCTATCCTCGGCGTTCATGAAGCGGAAACCATTCTTTTCGTAGAACGGGACTGCATTCAAGTAGGCATCGACAGTAAGGAAGCGACAACCAGTCTTGTTGTTGATAACGAACATAGACTTGATGTAGTTCAAAATGGTCGTTCCAATCCGCAGCCCCTTTGCGGTTTCATCAACCCCCAAGCGACACAACTTCACTGCGGGATAACTTTTCAAACGTTTTTCATTCGGGAAGCCGCGTTTTTTGCGAAAACGATTGAATTCCGCCTTGTCCTTAAAATCAGTTATGGCAACCTTGTCATTCGCAAGGCTGCCATAAGCTAGAACCTGACTGGTATCGTTATCTACAAAAGCATAACTGACAAACAGCAAATGTTTTTGAAAAGCCACCGCATGATGAAGAATGAAATCGTCTAAATCTTCGTCACCACAACTAAATTTTTCAATTGAGTACGACGGTTTTAAGCGAATGAAGCTTAACTTTTCCCTATCTATACATGCTTGAACCAAGGGTCTAATCCTCCATTGGCCGCTTCGCGAGCACGCTGTTCTGCCATGCCACGCTCGTAAGCCTTTTTCATAAATTCGTAATCCCGCAGGCGCTGGGCACGAACTTCCGGAGGTTCCGGGTGCCGCTCTTCCATACGGGCTAGAAACCGGCGAGCATCCTCGCCGTACAAAATCGGGGTCTCTCGAATTTCGCGAGCCATTTTTCCTCTTTTGTTATGTCCATAAAAGAATGCTGGCATAACGCCAAGCGGCAACCGTTCGGTTACATGTTGTAAATATACCAAAAGATTATTGGGGATGCAATAGAGGCTCGAGGCACGAGGCGCGGGGAATAGCCGTGAGCGGTGAGCTATGAGGAGTGAGGTATATTTTTTGTGGTTTTACTACTCATCGCTGACTGCTCAGAGGGGCTTTAGCCCCGACGCATCTCTCATTATCTCGCACTTCGTGCGTCAATATAAGACGGCGAAGCCGTGATATTTCTCCCTAGATCCTAGCCTCTAGGCCCTCATACCTCATAGCGACCAAAGGTCGCGACCTCAGTATTACGAAATTTTTAACCCTTGATATGAATTGCAGAGGCAAATTCTTTTAAGAGAGCAGGGTCTTCAACTTTTTCCCACAGCGTTCCGGTCACGATGATGTTCGCGCCGGCAGCCACACGGATGGCGGCTGTCTGCGGGTCCTTGATGCCACCGCCGGTAATGATTGTCATTTCGGTTGCCTTGCGGGTATAGGCAATATGCTCTACGGGTACCGGTTCTTCGGCACCGCTGCCCGCTTCCAAGTAAACATAGCGCATACCCATAAGTTCAGCGGCAATAGAGTTCACCATGCTAAGTTTGGGTTTGTTCGCCGGTACAGGCATTGTACCGCTAATGTATTCCACTGTTGTACGTTTGCCACTATTGATGAGCTGGTAGGCTGTCGGAATGGCTTCCATGTTGAGAGCACGCACCAAGGCACCACCGCGCACCTGTTCGTCGATGAGGTAGTTCGGGTTGCGACCGCTCACAAGCGTCATGAACAACATCGCGTCAAAACCGGGAACCACCTGCGAGGCTCCACCCGGGAAAAGAACCACGGGTAAGTCAACATTAGCTTTGAGAGCAGCTACCTGCTTGGGAAGCGTAAAATTCCCCAAATAAGAACCACCCACCAGCAAGAGGTCGGCTCCGTTCTCGGCGGCCATCGCGCCAGCCTTTACAAAGGCGGCCTCGTCCGAAGTATCCGGATCGAGCAGAACGGCAAACAAGGCCCCGCGTTTCTCGATGGCGGCATTCAGGCGAGTTTCGGTCTTTCCGATTTTCATAACAACCTCTTGCGACAAAACTAGAATCTCCCCAAAAGATAACTTTATAAACGGGAAATAACCAAAAAAAGCGCGCATTTCACGTTAAAAATGAGCGAAATCACAGGAAAATGGAATTTCCAACCTCAAAAACTGCGAAATTTAACGAAAAAAGGCAAAAGCAGGCAAAGAGGCGCTGCAGCGTATCACCTAAAAGTGAGCCAGGGATTTCTTTTTGGGGAGGTGTATACAGAAGATCCCTGGGCTGCAGCGCCAAACTCGACAACAGCCAACAACCATCTCCTCAACAGGTGGCACGCACAATATAAAAAGAAATATTACAACAAGACTCTTTTTAGAAAAATGTAAACAAAAAAAATCTTTTAGCAAATAAATTCGCAACTTTGTTTGTTTTCTTGTTTGTTTGAAAAATATTCGTTACCAAAAAGGGCTCCATTCTAGCATAAGAAAGCCTTATTGGGACTTTTTTACAGCCCGTGAACAACTTTATCAACAACAAACATCAACAACAAGTCAACATTCCCAAAAAAACGTTCTAATTTCGAACAAATCAAATGCTATAAAAATGTTACTTTGAATGAAATTTCAACCATGCTTTCTAGCAAAAAAAATGACCTTCGGGGGATCGAAAGCGCGTCCAACCATTCCTCCCCAAAAAAGGAGCCTCCCCCCCCTTTTTTTTTCGCCCAAAACAAAAAAATTTTTCTCAATATTCCCTTTTTGAGCCCAAAAACACCTTTTTGGTGCGATTGTTGTAAATCGTGCAACGAAAACTTTACGTTACAATTGGACACCTATACGCCAAATTATTAATTTTAGATAGATTGATGAGTATGATAGACGTACTGGATTACCTAGAATATCGCGAGTACTTGAAGGACTGGTTTGTCGAAAGCAAAAAAGACAATCCATTCACTTCGTATCGCTATTTGGGCCAGAAAACCGGAGTTGACCCGGCCTGGCTTGTTCGCGTATTCCAAAAAGAGGGGCACCTGAACGAAAGCACCCTCCCCGTATTCATACGTCTCTGCGGCATGGACGACCGCCGCGCCGAATATTTCAAGACCCTTTACCGTTTTAACAAGACAAAAGCCAAGCAGACTCTCTCGGAGCTGTATTACAAGCTCATGGAGTTGCGCTCCCTGGAAACAAGGGTCCTTTCGCAGCCCGAATTGGCCTATTTTGGCAGCTGGGCCTGTGCCGCGCTCCGCGCCCTTATCGGAATTTCTAAAGACACGAGCAACCTGGACAAGCTCGCCAAGCAACTGAGCCCGACCATCAGCCAGGACGAGGCCCGCAATGCGCTGGGCATCCTCAAACAGCTGGGTTTGGTCGTCCCGGACGACAACAACGGCTGGAACATCACCGACCAGATTTTGAGCACCGGGGGCGAAGTCAAAAGCCAGGCCGTCAGAAGTTTCCACAGGCGTACAATCGAACTCGCACAAGAATCGCTGGACCGCCACAAACCGGAGGAACGAGACATTTCTTCGACGGTGTTCACTGCCGAAGAGGCCGACCTGCCCGAAATCCGGCACCGCATAGAGGAATTCCGCAGGGCGCTCATGAAATTTGCCTGCCGCAGCGAACGGGCGGATCGCGTTTATGCGCTCAATGTTGCGCTGTTCCCCCTGTCCGAAAAGGTGGACGACCCATTTGTATGCCCTAGCAAAATACAAAACGGCGAAAACAAGGGAGGTAACCCATGAGACTCTCCCGGAAAATAATGTATCTTGAAACTATGCAGCAAAATTCCTCGGGCTTGAGGGGAATCGCCCTGAAATCGTTGACCGGACTCGCACTGGGTCTTGGTCTTTGGGCGTGTTCTTCGACCGACATGGCCGGAGGCGGCCCCAGCGGGACGGAAGCCGGAAATGCCATCATGGCGAAACTCTATAACGAGGACGGCTCCAAGGCAACGTATGCCACGGTAACTCTCATCAAGAAGACCAGCCTCAGCGGAGAGGCGAACGCGTACACAGTCCAAGCTGATTCCAACGGTCTCGTTGTCATCGACAGCGTAGACGTGGGTGACTATATCATGGAAGGCTCCCTGGAAGGAAACAACGTTCAGATCGACGTTACTGTAGCCAACGACAAGGACAGCATTCAGCTCGGCGAACACAAGCTCCAGAAGCCCGTGTACATCAGCGGCTCGCTCGTGGAATATGGTTGCAAGGACTGCGACAGCGCTTTCGGCACGCTCAAGTTCTTCGGCCTCAACCATTCTACAATCGTGACCAACGGTATGTTCTCCATCGGAGGGCTCCCCGCCGGTAACCTGAACTTTGCGTTCATCCCGAACATGGGAGCAAAGCTCGACACCATCGTTCTGCCCACAATCAAGGCGAAAGCTGGCGATTCCATTGTCGTGGAACACGTGGCCCCTCCGCCGCCGGAACCCGAAGACACAACGAAAAAAGATACCGTCCCTAAGCCCGAACGCAAGCTCGAAACGCTTTTGTTAGAAAACTTCACCGATGGTGATGAATTCCACAACATGGGAGCCCCCTATACAAGGGAGAGGGGTACGGCAATCGGCACCTGGATGCTCATCGTTGGTGATTACGGTGCTATCTCAATAGAACCCAAAGCCAGCAACAGCGGCTACCCATTCATAGACGTCATCGAAACTGATGACGACGAGAACAAGCTGGTGCATTTCAAGGTGACATTCCCGGACTCGGATTACCAGGCTTACCCACCACCGTTTTACAATGAGACAGTCTTGCAAACAACAATGGACTCGCTTACCCGGGCCAAAGATTCAATCAACTGGGTCTCGAAATGGTGGACGACATGCACCATGCAAATCGGCAAGAGCGGTTTAGGCTACAATTTCTCCTTGGTAGATTCCATTGCATTCGAAGCTTGGGGAACGGGTTCGTTCACGTTTGAATTCCTGAGTGGGAGTTCAAACATGGCCCCAATGTATTTATACATGTACACCGACCCACGTAATTCCATTATCGCAGCAAAGGATTTTGACCTGTCCCAAAAGAAGAACCGAATTGCCGTAGCAGTCGCCGATCTCATTCCAGACGAGGAACAGCGGAAGAACATCAGCATGATTGCGTGGACATTCCATGACAATGCGGAATTCTCCCTAGACAACGTGGAACTTATCGGGCACGACCTGGAAAGCATCTGGACAAAGGAATGAGCGGAGCCCGGTCCGTAACATCGAACCAGGAATCCGTCCACAAGGACCTCGCAAAAATTGTATGCAAATACGCAAGGACGCAGTACATGCGTCCTATTGCTTTACATACACAGGAAGCGTTTGAGGAAGCCAGCAAAAAGATCTGTACCTGGGCAGGGCGAACCGACATCGCCTCCATCCCTGTCGTACTGGATTCCGGCTGCGGTACTGGCGAAAGCACAATACACCTCGCACGGAGATTCCCAGACTGCGCAGTTATCGGAATCGACAAATCCGAAGCGCGTATTGGCAAAGGTTCTGGGGCGCGGGACGCCGAGGCCGAAGGAATTCCTCACAATGCCTTCTGGATACGCGCCGAGCTCCTGGACTTCTGGAGGCTAGTTCTCGACAACCACTGGGACATCCGCTACCACGCGGTATTCTACCCGAACCCGTGGCCCAAGCAGGCCGAATGTACGCGCCGGTTCCACATGCACCCGATATTCCCGACCATGATGCAACTTGCCCCTGTCACGGAGCTGCGGACGAACTGGGAAATCTATGCGCAGGAATTCCGCGACGCGGTAGGCATCCTTAGCGAAGAAAGCGAAAACATTCCCGAGCTCGCCAGCTTACGTGGCATCCGGGCAGAACTTACGTCCCTCTCGCCGGATAATCCTGAAACCGCATTTGAAAGAAAATACGCCGCAGCGGGACAACCGCTGTGGCGAGTCATTGCAAGCCGATAGGCCGAATTACATTTCGGAATTCAGCCAGTTCAAGAAGGCCTTGGTCTGCTTCGTGAAGTTCACGAGCACCTGGGCATCGCGGACAACGATGAATTCGGAGAGGCCGTAGGTGGGCACACTCTGGGACCAGTCGTAAGTGTAGCCCAGACGAGTCCAGAGGCGCTTGGAAGACTTCTTCTCGTACTTCGCGGCAGTCTCGTCGAACCAGTTCTGATACCATATCATGAAGGCTTCGTCCTTCTTGCCGAACGGAGATTCCGCAGCTGGTTCGGTGGATTCGGTCGACGGCATATCGTCGCCTATCATAGCCGGTTCTGAGGGCGGAGTATCATCGATAAAGCTGGCGCGCATGGTGTTACCCGTCGGGTCGATCTCAAAAGCCGGACGGACGACATCCTTCGGGTCCACCCATATTGTACTGAAGTAGTTAAGAGTTGTATCGAGCGAGTAGCCCATCAACTGGTGCAGGCGACGAGTCCAGTTGCGCACGGAGTTCTTGTTCTGGTTGAACCACTTGCGGAATTCCTTGTCGGCCACGGTCCACAGGACCTCGTCCCCGAGCTTGATAGTACGCCCCTCTTCGAAACGTTCGGGATCGTTATGCCATACAACAAGGAGAATTTTATTGCGGTCGCCGTTCCAAGTAACCATGTCGGAAAGCGTGTCCAGCGAGATGAGCGGCTGGATTTGATCGCTACCTGCAGTGGCGGCCTGCTGGATTGCGGACTTGTACGTCTCGGCAAGGAGCGAATCCTTGTTGGCGAACGAAACCTCGCCACCTTTGCTATCGACAATATTGCAATACGGAATCGAGGCGGCGGGGACTGCGACATTCCACCTGTCGAAAACTTCCTCGATCAGGAGGTCGTTATGCGTGAAGAGCTTTTCCCCTTCCACAAAAGAAATCACAATCTTGCAGAAACCCGTATCCGGAATGACCACGGTCGTAGGAACGGCACCTGTCGAAGGATCGCTCTGGTCCAGCTTCAAATTGAATTCATCCTTCCAGCACTGGTAGTGGTAAGAATACAGCGTGGCGGGCCCCGGTTTCATCGGGCTGAAGAAAATGTTGTCCTGGTCGTTACTCCAAGTGGGCTTGACCAAAATCGTGGAATCGCCCAGTTGCATTGTCTGCGGGAGCCCCTCGCTACAGAACGTGGCCGCCTGGCGGAACACACCGATGACACCCGTCTTTGTACGGAAAGTTTCAGGATTGTTGACCCTAGGCCCCTGAGTACAAGATACCAGGGAAAGAATAGAAACACCGAGAATGGCAAGGGGGAAAATCTTTTTCATGCCCTAAATATATGTTTTTGATTTTTTTAAAGCAACATTTTTTTATGCAGGGAGCACCTGCATAAAGATATTCTAACCAAACGAACCTATCGGGGCAAGACTAGCCTGCTCGAAATCAGCTTTCCACCGGCCTCGATCTGGACCAGGACAGGACCTTTCGCCCACGAGGACACATCCACCTGGGTAGACTCCCCGTCAAAACGGGATTCCAGAGCACATACACCCAGTGCATCGAAAAGTTTCAGGCGTTTGGAGCCCCGCACGGACGTATGCACAGTCAACATTCCTTCACGGATTTGCATTTGCGCGAGCCCTTGTTGGCGAGCCGGGATGGAGGTCGATTTCGGTTTTGGGCACGATTTTACGCCCTTCTCTTCGCTCAGCACAAAGCACGCCAATGTATCCCCGTAGACCTTCAAGTCGAAAATGCCGGGAATTTTGGTTTTGCCCTTGTCCCTTTTGAACTTAAAGTCCGCATAGTAATTCTGCTTGCCACCAAGCACCTCCTTTACTTCTATATGGAGGTGATCGGGGTCCGGGTTCGGATTATTGCTATAAAATGCGGTCTCGTCGAAATCGACATACCATACAAAGACGCCGTTTTCCCCCTGGACTCCACTGTATTCGGATTCCGAAATTTTCGAATCGAAACCGACTGCCGGGCGATATTCAATGATGTAGTATTCGTCCTCGTCCTTCGGATTCGTGACAGAATAAGCATGCATCTCGGATAGGGGTTCCAGCATGTGGGGCCTCAGTAAGCTGTCGGTGGACAACTCGTCCAGTTCCATCCATCCCATAGATTCACGTTCAAACGCGGAGAACGTCGGAGGAAAACGACCACCACCATTGCGCGTTCCGAGCGCCATCAAATCGAAGGGGAGCGGGCCAATCGTAGCATAACCATCCGCATCAACTCCGTACAGGTCGTAAAGTCCCAGCACGTGGCTGAATTCGTGGGCGATGGTCGCCAAGCGATTGAGCTTGCCAGTATCTTCGTCCTTTTGAGACACGAACGCATAGCTATCAAAAGAATAGCCATCTATCGAATACACCCTCTTCATGAGATATCTCATGGAATACTGGTGAGAAAAATAATTGACATTGTAGGTCGCCGCTTCTTCGTTTGTAAGCGGATGCATCAGGATAAACGGGATTACCGCCTCGTACTTGTCGGCTCGTTTCTTGAAATCCTCACGTTCCACCAGTGCATTTATGGCCGAAGTGAGGAACTTGGCTTCGTTATTGTAGTCACCGAAATACTCCGGGAGATCGATCGGATAGACGTCAAACGTCGGCTTGAATTTTCCACCTGAACATTCGATAAAGTAATCGCGCAGGCTGCCGATATGGCCGTCTTCGCTGTACCCTTTCTTGTTGAGTTTTTTGTAAACCTTCGCCGAGTCAAAGGATTCATTTTCTATCGTACTCACAAGCAACACCGGGAAATAGCGATTGCCCGTCACGAACGAATTCACGCGACTGCTGGCGCGCAACAACGCTCGGGGCTTGATTACTGATGGGGCAAGGGTCTCTGGAAATCGCTGTCCATTCAAAGCCCTGTGCTTCGAATGGACCTCGCTTTGATTCAACGTTTTTAGGAAATTCAATTCGTCGGGAGACCTATCTGCTGCATCCCTGGCAATAAAGCTGGAGGGTTTGCCTTCGGCATCGGCATACACGTAACTGCCCTTTCCGTCGCCCACAATAAGAATGCCGTCCATTGTCTTGGTAAAATGGTAGTGTTCATCGCCAAAGTGGCGAATCGTCACAGTAGAGCCGTCCTTCTGCGTATAGACGACAGGTTCGGGGTTAGCCGGAGCCGCCCACGACAACGCAGGAACAAGACAAACAAACATGCACAATATCAAAAAGAATCTATTAACGTTCATTATAAAGCCTCGCGCGCTGAAAAATACATACTTATTGGCGACAAGAGGCTAACAGCTCTCACTATTTTCTACATTTTGCGCTGTAAAACAAAAAAGAGGTCAATCATGACGTTTGAAGAAATGTACGCCCTGGCTTGCCAACGCAAGAAAGAAATGCCCGAAGGCAAGGGAACCACTGAACTGTTCAAGAAAGGCCCGCACGCCATTGGCAAGAAACTTGTTGAAGAAGCTGCCGAAAGCTGGCAGGCTGCACGCTTCGAAAGCCGCGACGCCCAGTGCCTCGAACTTTCGCAGGTGCTCTACTACGTGGCCGTGATGATGGCCGAAAAAGGTCTCACTCTCGAAGAGGTGTACGCAAAACTATGATCAAGGTAGCTCTCCCGAACAAGGGCATGCTTTTCGAGCCCACGCAGGAACTCCTGAAGGCCTGCGGTTACAAGGCTTCCAAGCCTTACAAGACTTTGACCCAGCTCGACACGAAGAACGGAATCGAATTTTTCTTCCTTCGCCCGAGCGACATTCCCATGTATGTGGGCCGCGGCATCATTGACGCAGGCATCACCGGCATTGACTTCAACGCCGAGGCGAAGAGCCCCGCGGTGAAGGTGCTGGACCTCCCCTTTGGCGCTTCCAAGATGTGCGCCGCTGTCCCGAACGACAGCCCGGTGCAGTCGCTCGACGAACTGAAGGACAAGACAATTGCCACGAGTTTCCCGCACATCGTGGAAGGTTTCTACAAGAAGTCGATGGACTTCGTTGTGCTCGAAGGCGCCGTTGAAATTTCCGTGAGCCTCGGCGTGGCCGACGCCATCGTGGATGTGGTAGAAACCGGCACGACGCTCAAGCAGGCCGGGCTCCGCATTGTGGGCGACCCGCTGTTCAGGAGCAACGCCGCGCTGTTCTGCAACCCGCAGAAGACCGAACTCGAAGAAGTCAATACGCTCATCCGCCGCATCCAGGGCAAGCTGGTCGCGCAGTCCTACATGATGATCGAGTACGACTGCCCCGCCGAACTGTTGCAGAAGGCATGCGAAATGACTCCGGGCCTCGATGCCCCGACGGTCACCAAGCTGCACGGCCGCGAATGGTACTCCGTGAAGGCCATGGTCCCGCAAGAAGAAGCGAACGCCATCATGGACCGCCTCTGGGACGTGGGAGCAAGGAGCATCCTGCTGTTCGGAATCAAGAGCGCCCGTATTTAGCAATGAGGTCGCGCAAAGCGCTTTGAGCAATGGTGCCGGCACTACGTGCCTTTGAGCTAAAGTCAGGTGCCTTCGGCACAGTTATAATAGCTCATGCCCCATACGTCAAAGAGAGCTTGCGAACGGCCTCAGATCTCACACCTCAAAGGACCGAAGGTCCGACCTCATACCTCGAGCCTAAATGCAATCTCTCGCTTATTTAGCACGCCAGCCGATTCTTGACCGCGAAGGCAAGATTTACGCCTATGAGCTCCTTTTCCGCGATTCGCCCGAAAGCGACATTGCCGTGATTTCAAGCGATGTACAGGCAACGGCCCAAGTGCTGGAAAATGTCCTCAACAACATCGGGTTCCAGCGTCTCATCGGTGACCACAAGGCGTTCATCAACTGCAGCCGCCAGATGCTGCTCGACAATATTTTCGGATTATTGAACCCTGCAAACTTCGTGCTGGAAATCCTGGAAGACGTGGAAGTGGACAGCACGCTCATCCGCGCCGTAGAACGCTACAAGGCCCGTGGTTTCGAAATCGCATTGGATGACTTCATCTACAACGACGATTACATCCGCCGGTTCGAGCCGCTGTTCAAGTACGTATCTTACGTGAAAATGGATATTGCGGACAACGACAAGGAATCGTTGGAAAAGGCGGTCCAGTTTTTCCGCCCCATGCACATCAAGATTCTCGCCGAAAAGGTCGAAGACGAATCGACATTCAAGAAGTGCCTCGACGACGGCTACGACTACTTCCAGGGATTCTTCTTTGCCAAGCCCGAACTGGTGACCGGCCAGAAGATTGACGCGACCTCTGTCGCCATCCTGCGCATTTTGCTGTTGCTCCAGTCGCGCCCGAGCTTGGAAGAACTTTGCGAAAAACTCGACGAGACACCGGACATCGCAGCGAACCTGCTCAAGTTCGTGAACTCAGGCAACAACGGCGAAGGCAACGGAATCAAGACCGTGAAAGATGCCATCGTGTGGGTCGGCATGAGCCACATCCACAAATGGCTGATGCTCATGCTGTATGCACGCCCGGAACTCGGCATCTCGCCGCAGAGCTCTCCGCTTTTCCAGAGTGCAGCTCACCGCGCCAAGTTCCTCGAAATCGTCGCGAAGGCTATCGAACCGACAAACCCATTGTTCGCCGCAAAGGCATTCATGGTCGGGCTCATCAGCCGCATGGACGCACTGGTGCGCGCCCCCCTCGAGACTATCCTCCCCGAATCCCCCGCCGACGACGAAATGAGCGAATCCCTGCTCAACAGGAAGGGGAAACTCGGCACACTACTCCGGCTCGCGGACGCCGTTGAACTCGACGACCGCAAAGCCATTCTCATGACAATCGAAGAATTAAAGATTTCCACCAAGCAGCTGAACCGCTGCATCAACGAGGCATACAGTTGGGCTAATGAATGTTGAACCGCAAAGTCTAGAAGCGCTTATCTCCGAATTCGCTTCGCTACCCGGCATCGGACTCAAGACGGCACGCCGCCTTGCGTACCACATGCTTTCGCGTAACAAGGACGACATCCGGCGGTTCGCCGACAACATGATAGCGGCTTCGACTTCGGTCCACCCTTGCCCCAACTGCCATGGTTTTACCGACCAGGAACTTTGCCCCATCTGTAGCTCCAGGACAGGTTCCAAAACTCTCTGTGTCGTGGAGAAAAGCGCAGACATTCTCCCGTTCGAGCGGTCCGGCATCTACAAAGGACTTTACTTTGTCCTTGGCGGCACCATCTCGCCGCTGGACGGAATCGGCCCAGAACACCTGCACCTGCCGCAGCTCGTGGAACGCATCCGCGATGAGGGCATCGAGGAACTGATTTTTGCGCTGGGATCGAGCCCCGAAGCAGACAGCACCGTGCTGATGATCGACAGGATGCTCGCCGACTCCCCCGTCAAGAGGACGCGCCTCGCCCGCGGCATCCCGATGGGCAGCGACCTTGAATTTATCGACGAAGTCACCATGCTCAGAGCATTTGAAAGCCGAGGCGCCATATGATTACCGACGAAAAGAAGTCCCATCGCGCCCCCGTCATCGTGGGCGGCTACGAAATCCGCTCCGCCGAGTTTGTCAAGGCGGCAGTGAACCTGAAGGGCCTCCCGGAAGAGCGCCTCCCCCAGATAGCCTTCCTCGGACGCTCCAATGTGGGCAAGTCGTCCCTGCTGAACGCCCTCATGGGGGCCAAAAAGTTGGTAAAAGTCAGCGCGGAGCCCGGAAAAACCCGCGAATTGAATTTTTTTAAAGTCAACAACGAATTTTTTCTTGTAGATTTACCAGGTGTAGGCTTTGCCAAGGTGAGCATCAGCAAGCGCGACCAGATGGCAGACTTCATCCGCGAATACGTCGAAAAGTGCAAAGACCTTCGCGGGCTTGTCTACCTGGTAGACATCCGCCACGGAGGAACCGCCATCGACATAGAGACGGTGGAAAGCATCCGTGCAACGGGGTGTCCCGTGCTGGTTGTCGCAAGCAAGCGCGACAAGGTGAACCAGTCGGAATACGCCAAAAGCGTGAAGCTCATCAAGCAACGCCTCGGTTTGGAAACCAATCCGGTTTGTGTCAGTTCGCTGAAAAAAACCGGGCTGGACGAACTTTGGGACGAAATCTTGGAAGCTATCAGGCAGGATGCAAGAAGTTAGGAATTGGCAAAAATTGACCATTGTCGGGAAGGCCTTCCACAGACTGGGGCTTTTCCTGATGAAGCGCACCGTGGGCCAAGAGGTCGCGCTGTTCTTCCGCGCATACGCATCGCTGTTCAACCGCAGCCGCAGTTTCAAAGCCGACACCAAGAACATCATCGCCCAAGCATTTTTCACAGGCGTCGAGATATTCCCCATCCTCTTTATCGTGGCAACGTTGTTCGGTGCCGTAGTCATTATAGAAGTGCTCACCATGATGGGCAAGATGGGCTTTGACGACGTTATGGGAAGCCTCATGGTGGTCGTGGTCATCCGTGAACTGGGCCCCATCCTCACCGCATTCCTCATCGCCGGACGTAGCGGTTCTTCGCTCACGACATACATCGGCAGCATGGTCATCAATTCCGAGGTAGACGCGCTTGCAACCATGGGCGTAAGCCCCATCCGCTACCTCGTCATGCCGGGCCTCATCGGCGGGACCATCTCGACATTCGTCATGACGATTCTCTTCAGCGCGATAGCCATTTGTTGCGGTTTCCTCGCCACCCAGGGGCTCTCGTTCCTTATCAGCGATGTCATCCACGCCAAGCTCACCTGGAGCTACCTTTCCTCGGAAATTCTCGATGCGATGTCGCTCACGGACTTCGTACTTATCATCGTGAAACCGCTCGTATTCGGGTCCATCATCACGACGAACGCCTGCTACCAGGCACTGAACATCCCGCACGACATCCGCCAAGTCCCCAAGGCCACCTCCCGCTCCGTTATCAAGTCCTTCTTGTACATCGTCATTGCAGACGTGTTTATGTCTATATTCTATTTCCTCGACTACATGAACGAACTCTCGAAAATCATCTAGAGGAAACTATGCCGAACACGAACGCCCTACGAATAGAAGATTTGCACCTGAGTTACAAGGACCTTATCGGCGAACGCTTTTCTAAGCCCAAGACGCTGAGCTTTTTCGAGAAGCAGATGCACACGCCCGAAAAGGAATTGCTTTCCGGCGCCAACATGACTTTGAAGAACGGCGAGACGCTCTGCATAGGCGGACCTTCGGGAACAGGAAAGACGGCCCTGCTGCGAGTTATTGCCGGGTTGAACCGCCCGCTGGCGGGAAAGTTTTATTACTTCGGGGAATACATCCCCCCCGAAAGGCATACCGCTTTGGAAATCGCCCGCCGCCAAGTCGGGCTTGTGTTCCAGAACGGAGCACTGATTTCGAACCTGCGCATCAAGGACAACATTGCGCTCCCGCTGCACTACCACAAAAAAGGCACGCCAAAGGAAATCGAAGAAAAAGTCAACATGGCCATGGACTTGATGCGCGTTCGCAGCCAGGCAGACATGTTTCCGCACCAGTTGAGCGTGGGCATGCAGAAGCGCGTGGCTATTGCCCGTTCCTGGGCGATGGACCCTAGACTGCTTTTGATGGACGAACCCACCGCAGGCCTTGACAACTACAACCGCCGCAACCTGTTGCCGCTGATTGACAACATGCGCATCTTGTTCCGTACATCCATCATCATCATCACGCACGATTTGTTGATGGCCAAGGAACTCGGCTGCAACATCTGCTTTGTCTACAAGAAACAGATTACGGAGCCCAGACCGTTCGATTACTGGCTCAACTCGGACACAGATATTTCCAGGGTGCTCTTCCGAGACCTTCACCGCAACGCATAAATATTTCAACGATACCCCATGACCGATACATCCATGTTTCTCCCCTTACCTGACGATTTCCATGCTCACCTCCGCCAGGGCGACTTGATGCCCGGCTACGTACGCGACCTTGTAGCCCAATTCGGGCGCGCAATCATCATGCCGAACACGATTCCCGCCATGACGAGCGCAAAGACGATTGCCGAATACAAGGCACAGATATTGGATGCCGCAAAGGACGTGCGCCCGGATTTTGAACCGCTCATGACGTTCAAACTGAACCCGAATTACACGGAGCAAGATTTGAAAGACATGATGGCGGTAGGCGTTGTCGCAGGCAAATACTACCCCGCAGGCGTCACCACGAACAGCGCCGACGGCATCAGCGATTTCGAGGCAGTGTTCCCCGTGGTCGCGATGATGGAAAAACTTGGCCTTGTACTTTGCGTACACGGCGAAGAACCAGGCGAGTTCTGCCTAGACCGCGAGCCTGCATTTATCAAGCGCGTAGAGACGCTTGCATCAAAGTTCCCGAAACTGAAAATCGTCTTTGAACATTTGAGTTCCGCAAAATCGGTCGAGGCGGTAAAGAGGCTGCCCGCAAACGTGGCGGCGACATTCACGGTACACCACTTGATGATGACGCTCGACGACGTGGTCGGAGACGCCCTCAGGCCGCACCACTTCTGCAAGCCTTTGCCGAAGCGGCCTGAAGACCGAGCCGCAATCCGCGAAGCGGCTTTCAGCGGGAACCCGAAATTCTTTCTCGGCACGGACTCCGCCCCGCACCAGCTGGGCAAAAAGGAATGCCCGTGCGGGGCGGCGGGCGTCTACAGCGCTCCCGTGGCCATTCCACTGTTGGTACAGGAATTCGAGAAAGCAGGCCAACTCGACAAGCTGGCGAATTTCATCGGTGGCTTCGGTGCAGACTTTTACGGGATCCCGCGCACGACCAAGCAAATCGAAGTCGTAAAAGAGTCGTGGGTTGTTCCCGCTGTAGTGAACGGCGTGGTGCCGCTTGCCGCGGGCCAGACACTTGAGTGGAAAGTCAAGTAAACTTCGCACAAAAAAGAATCGTACACTTTGCGCGTCAGGGCAATTTTTTTTCAAATTTACGTTCCCTGACTCGCAAAAAATATACATTAAGAGCAAAAAACAATAGGTCTTTTCATGGCATTTTTTCGATCGCTTTTCTATTACGTTTTTGTAGGCACAGGGATGTGCATTCTCGGCCTCCCCTTCATGTTCTTTAAAGGGAAAATCCTCGGGCGCTGGCAAGAAAGTACGCAAATCTGCATTCCCTTTTTCAAAGTCCTCTTCAAGATTACCGGTATCAAACTCGAAGTCGAAGGAAAGGAAAACATCCCCGACCACAAGCAGTTCGTGATTGTCGCAAACCACCAGAGTTTTTTGGACATCAATGTCATCTGGCCTTCCATCGCCATCACGGCGTTCATCGCGAAAGCTGACCTGTGGAAGGTTCCTGTTTTCAGCTGGGTACTCAATCATATCGGTTGCATTCCCGTGAACAAGAATCCCCGCAAGAACCTGAACATGGGAAGCGTCGTCAAGGACCGCCTCCAACACGATTACACAATCTCGGTGTTCCCCGAAGGCCACCGCAGCGACGACGGGCGTATGCTCCCCTTCCAAAACGGGATTTTCCGCATGGCCAAGGAAAACGAATTCCCGCTGCTGCCGGTCACGCTTGTGGATACAGGCAAACGCCTCTCGAAAACAAAGTGGGCGCAAACGCCGGGCACCGTAAAGATTATCATCCATCCGCTGCAAACACCGGAAACCTTTGCAGACAAGACCGCCAACCAACTGCGCGACGAAATTCACGACATGATCGAATCTGCATTGCCGTACAAGCAACAAGAAATTGCATCTGCCGCCGACAACGGCACAAAGGAGGCCTAGAATGGCTAAGAACTTACCGAGTGAAGAACAGATTATCGCTATCCTCCGTGACGAACCGATGGTCGGGAGCCGCCTGCGCAGCGCGCTCGGGCTGCCCAAGAAGCAGAAAATGGCATTCAAGCAGATGCTCGCCGACATGGTGGACCAAGGGCTTTTAAAACGCACAAGCCACAAGGAATACCAGCTCGGCGACGGGGAAAGCCTCGAAGAAAAACGCGACAAGCGCATCAAGAAAATCGCGGAACAGCATCCCGAAGACAATCGCCGTCTGGGTGCCCGCAGCCGTCGCCAGAACGACAAGTCCACCGAGACCCGCGTCAAGCGCGGCATCCTCCACCAGACAGGCGAAGAAGAATGGGAAGTCCACGAGCTCGATACCGGCAAGGTGTACGAGATGTGCCACCGCAGGCAAGCCCCGGGCAAGGAAGGCGAGACTATCAGCTTCACGCTGTACCCGCACCCGAAACTCAAGCACAGCTACCTTGCCAAGGTGGACCACAGCGCCGACGCTCTGAACATCTCTTGGGACGAAGTCAAGACGAAGTTCATGAACGACGCAAACCTCCCCAAGGATTTCCCGCCCGCCGTAAAGAAATACGTGGACAGCGTCAAGGAACCCTGCGGCAAGGATTTCAAGGGCCGCGTAGATTACAGACAAACAACTATTCTCTGCATCGACCCTGAAGGTGCCATGGACCACGACGACGCCATCAGCGTAGAACGCACGCCTAAGGGCGGCTACAAGCTGGGCGTGCACATTGCCGACGTGAGCTACTATGTGCCCGAAGGCTCGGAACTCGACGAAGAGGCTTTGGAAAGGAGCTACACGCAGTACCTGCCGTGGACCGCCGTGCCGATGCTCCCCGAAAAACTTTCGAGCAACGTGTGTAGCCTGCACCAGGGCGTAGACCGTTGCGCATTCACCTGCATGATGGAACTCGACAAGAACGCGAACGTGCTCAGCTGGGATTTCCACCGCAGCATCGTGAAGATTACCAAGTCCATCACCTACGAACAGGCGATGGAAATGATGAAGGAAGGCGACGACGACATCAAGGCACTCGCCGAAGTGACCGCGCTTCTCAAGAAGAACCGCACCAAGGACGGCCTCCTGGAATTCCAGAGCACCGAATTCGGCTGCAAGTTCAACGAGAAAGGCGAACCGGAAAAAATTTACCCGCGCCTCACCGACGAAAGCAATTCGTGGGTGGAAGAGTGCATGCTCATTGCGAACAACTGCTGCGCCAAGGAACTCAAGAAGCGCAAGCTCCAAGGCATCTACCGTATCCACGAAGCGCCCGATACCAAGGACATCATGGAACTGTACTACATGTACCCGGACCTGTTCAAGGATTCTCCGGTGATGTTGCGCGACTTGGGCAAGCCCCGCAGCGGTGACACGAACCTGAACCCGACAGCCTTCAAGCTGTACGAGCACCTGGTGAAGCGCGCCGAGGGCGACGAAACGCTCACGAATCGCATTTTGCGCAGCATGCAAAAGGCACACTACGACAGCAACAGCTTTGGCCACTTCGCACTGAACTGGCAGGACTACGCGCACTTCACGAGCCCCATCCGCCGCTACGCCGACCTTTGGTGCCACCGCGAACTGGCGCGCAAGGGCAAAGAAATCAATGCCGAACGCAAGAACAGCGTGATTGAAGTTTGCGATTTAATTTCGGCGAACGAAGTCAAGAACCAAAAAATTGAGCGCATCGCCATCAAGGTGTGCAGCTGCTGGATTTTGAAAAGCCGCATCGGTGACGACTTCGAAGCGACCGTCACGGGTATCGAAGAATGGGGCATCTACGTTTCCATCGCCGACCCGATTGCCGAAGGGCTCGTGCGCTTCCGCGACATCGCGGGCGATGACTTCTACGTGTTCAACCCGGACCAAGGCCTTGCCTTCGGCAAGAAGAGCGGGCGCACGTTCCGGCGCGGCGACAAGGTGCTTGTGCGCCTTTTGAGGGTGGACCCTCTGCGCGGTCAGGCGGACTTCAGCATCATCGAGAAACTCAGTTCCGAACCGAAAAAGCGCCGCCGTCAGGGAGACCGCAGCAACGAGAAACGCGCCGACCGCGCCGCCGCGGCGGAAGCCCTCGGCTACGTAAGCCAGCCCGACTTCGACGACGAACCGGAATACGCCTCCGCAGGGAGCCACAGGAACCGTGGTGGCCGCAAGGGCAATTCACGCGGGGGCAAGTTCGATGCCGACGCCCCGAGTTTCGAACGTACCGGACGCGGGCCGCGCAACCGTGCCGAACGCCGTGCAGCCCTGCAAGGCGACGATTTCCACGTAGCAAGCAAGCCGCGCAAGACAAAGGGCGGACGCTTCCGCAAGAGGTAATATGCCAAGCTATAGGAAAGTCGCACTCTACGCCAGCTACCAGACCGGAAAAGACCTTCCCGGCTATGTGCGTTTTGCCCTTTCGCGCCTGGCCAAGACCGATTTCCATGTCGTTCTCCTGACAAACGAGCGCGAACTTTCGTCCCAAACATATGAGTTCATCGCCGATAACGATATCGAGCTCTTCTTGACGCAGAACCACGGTTTCGACTTTGGCATGTGGCACCGTTACCTCAAGCTCAAAGTCAACAGCCCCGCCGCGAACGGCACGCAAGATGCCATGGGGAACTTGGACCGCCTCCTCGTGCTGAACGACTCTATCGTCTATTTCCAGGACCATTTCGAGAGGTTCTTCGCCGAAGCCGAAAAAAGCAGCGCCGACGTGGTCTCGCTCACGAGCAGCAACGAGTTCTTCCCGCACCTCCAATCGTTCTTCTTGTACATGAAGCAGCCCGCCCTCGGAGCATTCTTCATGCACATTTTCGAAACACCCGAGCAAGACAGTTTCGAAGCGACCGTCCGCAACATGGAAGTCGGCCTGAGCGGAAAATTCGTGGAAGCAGAAGTCCGCATGGAAGCACTCTACCCCACGACCGGCAGCCCCCTATTTTCCTACAAAGACCTTATTGAACAGGATGCAGGCTTTGTCAAACGCAAACTCCTGCAACGCCGTTTTTCTTTCAAGGAGAAGGTCCACTTCATCCGCAACGGAGCTTACGACGCACTCAACGCCGACTACCGTAAAATGGCGAAAGACGCCGGACTAGACGCCGAATTCAAGGAAGAATGGTTGCCGCGCCCCATCGGGGGCAAGGCCCTGCAAGCAGCGAACCAGCTGTGGGAAAAAGCCTTCGATAAAATCGGCTGGCCCGTGCTGCGCACCCTTATCAAGGCCAAGTACAAAATACTGCGCAAGCCTCTCAAGGGCGATGAGTACAAGTAGCGTAGCTACTTGGCTTTAAAGAAAGTGGTTACCTGGATGGAATCTTTTTCCCCCACCCCGGTTTCGTAATGCATGATTCCCAATGTCCAGGTAACCGTAAAATCTGACTACATACAGATTTTTCAAACACTCATTCTGACGGAATATAATCCATCAGGCGATTTTCGCCATAATTGACAAAGACCGTATCATTTTTTTTCGTAAACGTATTTTGGAATAAAATATCCTTATAGGCCATATCTTTCAAGACATTGACCGGCGCGGAATCCGCATAAGGGCCATCGGCAGGGCCGAGAATTTGTTCTTCATTTGAAGAACAAGCCACAAGGAGCGCCACCGCAAACGCCAAAAGGAACAGAATCCACAAAAATTGCAAGATATGTAAGAATGTCCAACGCATACAAAACCTTCATCCCTGCAATAAAAATAATACTTTTCAAAAAAAAGGAAATTTTTTTATACAATCCGCACAAAAGCGTATTTGACATCACGAAAATTTGTCTTGATACATCCGGCCAAAGCAGGAACAACATATTTTTTTCGTAATTTATCCGTACCGGAGCAATCTTTAGTTTTTTCACCAGCCCGAAATGCCGATAATCATAGTTTATCCGCACAACTGGGATCACGAGGCGTTAATTTTTTTGATGAAAAGGCCACTCATATTCAACAAACGAATATTTTTCATTATCACAAAACACACCCCCTTCATGTTATAAATATATACAAAAGACCCCCGGCGTTGCCGGGGACCTTGCGTAGTATTATCTTTTTCGCAATTACTTTACATCAATTTTCAAAGTCTTCCCCTTGGAAGATTTCGCCAGATAGATTCCGCCGCGTTTGGCAAGCCTTGCCGTACCGGTACGTAGCGACTGCATATCGGAGGCCTCGACCATACCGATATAACCGCCATTCAAATCGAACACCTTGTACTTACCCGAAACTTGAGCGAGTTGAGCGAGGACAGACACAGCCGTGGTTCCCTCGTCAGCATCGCCAAAGCGGAACCAGTCGACTTTAGCATGAGCCCCAACAACAGTCAGGCGCACGAAGTGTTCACCTTCCTTGAGGTCGACCGTTCCTGCATTAACATCCTCAAAAACGCTACTGCCCTCGCCTGTCTTGGGAACGGCAACCGCTTCGGTCACGTTCTTGCCGTCAATAGCAAACTGGATGGAAGAACCTTCGCGACCCGACGCGGCGTGGACAATCAAGGGATAGGAGCCCGCCTTCGTCACCTTCACCGAGTACTCCAGCCACTCGCCGGCCTCGGTATAACCGATGGCGTAGTTGTCACCGCCCTTTTCGATATCCACACCATCATTGCGGTATTCCCCGCCCTTGTTCACGGAATCTTTGTCCATGTAACTATCGTTGCCTTCGCCAACACCGGGAATGTCGTAGTTTTCAGCTTCTATCTTGCCCGGAATTTCCGCAACCCTGTCGCCATAGGTTTTGCGCGGAACGGGCTTCACCGGAGTGTTCACACCCACAAGCGTCACGATGCAGTCCTTGTTCTCCGTGTCGCCAGCATCCATGGTAATAGTCACAGAACCATTCTTCACCTCGACTTCGCCTTCGTCTTTTGCATTCTTCGCCTCGCTAGTCGTGTACATGCGGAAAGCCCCGATTTCAGCACCGGGCACGTTCACCGTCACTGTCTTTTTGTTCTTGTAGTCGCGATTCACAAGCACCACGATAACACTGTCTCCGTCGGCGCTCTTGTAGGCACTGGCAAACAGATTTGCCTCGGGTTTCGCGGTCGCTCCCACGCGGACAGCACCCGGACGGATGAACCGGGCAAACTGGCTCATCACATAGCCACGCTTACTGATCTTGCCAATTTCGTTTTGCGGCACCTGCAGCTTGTTGCCGAAATCCTTATCCATAATTAGGCCGTAGCAGCGACGAATATACCACCAGGTATATTGGTTGAAATTGCCGATGACAAGGCCACGGTGGATTTCGTAAGCCAAATCCATCGCACGCACCGTATCGTAAACGGCCGTATTCGCCTGGTCGCCCGTCTTCATGTACTTGCGCCAGTAATTGCCGCTCCCCTGGCTTTCGGTGTAGTGTTCCGTCATCCAGCGTTCCACGCCCTTCTGGTCAGCCAGCTTGTACGCAAAAAAGTCGTCGCCCGTAGAGGCCTGGCTCGCATAGAAGTGCGCCCCGAGGATATCCCAGTTCTTGAGGGCGTTGGGGTCGTTCAGCACCTTGTTGTAAAGGTTCTTGTCATACTTGAACGATTCCGTCGAAATCACCTTGGTGCCGTTCTTGCGCATCTGATCGGCATAGCCCTTGGTGAAGTTGTAGATTTCGTCGGCACTCCAGCAGGCCCATTCACCGCACCAGTCCGGTTCGTTACTAATGGAAATTGCGTACAGGGGGACGCCCTGATTTTTCATGTATGCCGTAAAACTGTTCAAGTGGTCAACATATTTCTGGTAATCCGAAGACCTTATATGCTGATTGGCGCCCGCATAAGGCGAGGTCCATGGAGTTGCATACAAGATAAAGTCATCGCCGGCGTACTTCTTCGCCGATTTTGCAGCAGCCACTTCCTTGTTGAAGTCGTTGGAACTGGCGTACACAGGAATACGGAGCGTATTGAGGCCAATCGTACCCTCGCCCGTACCGAACGCAAGTTTCGCATCGGCGTCAGAAAGCCCGCCGCCGTTCTGCCACTGGTTATGCACCATGCCGCCAAAGCCGCGAATAACCTGGTGTTCTTCGTCCAGTTTTACGTCTACCGTGGCCGCATTACCGATGGTAATGAAAACCCCACAAGTAAGGACGATGTTTTTGAAGCCTTTACAAAACATAACATGCCCTTTACACTTAACCGTGGACATTCACGGCTTTTTTCTAAATCTAACACGCCCAAGAGCACAAATCACATATTTGAAAAATCGTTCCAATGACATTTTGTCAAATTTCGCCACTTCACATTTAATACAAACTAATCAACGCAGTAAAAAAAAGAGCCGGCATCGCAGCCAGCTCCTTTGCAAGGTAAATATTTATTTTTATTTCAGTTTACTCTTCTTGATACCGAAGAATTCGATATCGTCTATCCAGAACTCGCTCGTCCCGGGCCCACTGAAGAGGGAGAAATGCGTTACATGAGTCTTGACCGCATCCCACCCAAGGTTTTCTCCGTTAGTATCGGAACTGTCAAGCATATCGGCCGGAGTAACGGAGTAACGCCTCCATACGGAATCCAGTTCCAGGTGCGTCCACGACTTGCCGGTAACAACGTCTTCCGTGCTATCCGCATTCACGTCGAACGAGACACTGATATGGTCCGTGCCCTTCGCCCAGAATACCACGGAATCCAAATTGCTGAAATCCACAGGATCTTTGAAGGCGTATCCCATGAGGGCCCAGTTCAGCAAGGAATCGTTCACAGAGCTGAAGTGCGCCACCCAACCTTCACGGTCGTCCACCTGTTCGGATTCAAGTTTAGCCTCGGCATATTGGGAAACACCGGTTCGCCAGCCTCTAACACCACTTTCAAAATCAGCGAACAGGGCATAGAAAGGTTCCGGCTCCCCAATTTCCAAGGAATCTACCGTTCTCTTTGACTTGATTTCCGTGAACTTCGTCCCGATAATCCTCGTATTTTCCACATGGGATTCCCAGCCGTTTTCATCCTTGTACGTGCTGTCGGAATAAAGGAACGCGACCACCTCAAGTTTACCCTCCGGCAACGAGTTGAACGAGAACGAACCGGATGTATCAGTCTGAACGGAGTAGTCCAACCCACGTACAGAGACCGTCACGCCCTCTGTGCCATCCGGAATGTTCACCTTACCACTCAAGGCGCCCGGCTTCTGGATGCGCAAAGGCATCTCGATAAGACCCGTATCGGCTTCGGTAATCTCTATTTTCTTGAATCCCTTCAACGAATCGTTACGAGCCTCGACCACATAGAAACCGACATTCATCGTCTTGATTTTCAAGACGCCATTCTCGTCCGTTTCGGCATCGACAAAAGTATCTGTTGAAGTATTTGTACCAGCAAGGTAAGAAGCAGAGCGGACAAGGACCTTCGTACGCGCCGCAGGAGCGCCATCAGCAAAATGCACAGAAAACGCGACGGAGTTCTCCGTCTCCAAAGACGAGCCGGCAACATCGCTATCCGAACCGCAACCAACCATGCACAGCGCGGCGCCGCACATGACCGTTACTCCTATATTCCACACCCGTTTTCTCATTTTGACTCCTTGTGTCCGTCCCCCATCGAAGCACCCAAGTCTCCTTTGCGGGCAACTGGGTAAAAAGCCATCGAGAGTTGCATAACGCGATCCGGGGATTTCGCCTCGTCAACACGTTTTTGCACCAGTCTGCGGAATTCCCGGAGCATATCTCCGAGGTCTTCGAAGCAGGATTGGTCAACTGACAAAGTAAGTGTAGAAATATTTCGTTCGTTAACAGGGATATTATCCAAAGCATCACTGGCTAAACCGAGTACCTGCTTCTGGAATTCTCGCACGGCAGAGGCTTTTTCGGGGCCACCGACCGTCAAATGGGCATCCGTAAGGGCCAACTTGCCCGAGGCAAGTTTCTTCACCAGGCCCACCTCTTTCAAAATCTCGATAGCCTCTTCGGCCTGGGCCTCGGTAATGGGCGGGCAAATGTCACGGGAAATCTGCTTGATATTGACAACGCCACCGTTCAGTTCCAGGTAGGCGCGGACAGCGGGAATCCACCAGTTGCGCAGGAGCTTGAGTTCGGCAGCCTCCAAGCTATGACGATCAACATCGCGCAAGGCGAGCGCCTTGGCCATCAGTTCGTCGTGCTTGCTTTTATCCTTGCTTACGGCAGCCGAATAGAGAAGGTCGAAATATTCAGCAGAACGCCCCGACAAGTCCAGGAGATCTTTGGCCGACGGCAACGCATGTGCCGGCAGGTGCTGCTTCTTTTGGAGCACGCGATAGAGGTAACTGGAATCCAGCCCCAGCTTATCGCCCATCATCCTGTACGAGTAGAAAGGCATCTCTTCCTTCCGCCTGTCGTAGTAGGATTTCAAGAAGTCGCGGTAGTCCGCTATGTCAGAAAAAGTAACCATCGTCTATAAAGTTATTTTTTTCATGCTTATAAAAGTTTACCCTTCATATCATTTTCTGTGGATGTTTTGTCCAAACCACTGATACGTAGGGCGTGACGACAGTCACACAACGGACCAGGTGCATTATATTTCTATCGAAAAATAGATAAAAAAGCCCTTTTCAGGAATACATGGCCAGGCATGTGTCTCCAAAAAGGGTTGCTCTTTCCTCAACGGAAAATTAAGTATTTAGCGCGTTCCCAGGTATTCGACAGCGAAAATCAATGTAGCGCCGCCAGGAATCGGTCCGGCACCGCGGCTTCCGTAACCCAATCCGGGAGGAATTATGAGAATTCTCTTTTCGCCGGGCCGCATACCCTGCACACCGAGTTCCCACCCGCGGATGACGCTACCGCCGCCCAATGTAAAGGCAAAAGGCTGGCCACGGTCACGCGAGCTGTCGAACTTGTAGCCGTTCACCATCCAGCCCGTGTAATGGACGCTCACCTTATCGCCCGACTTGGCCGGTTCGCCCTCGCCCTGCTTCACAATCGCATAACGCAAGCCCTCGCTGCCCGGTTCCAACTGGAGCGAAGCCGTATCCGGGAAGAAATCCATGCGTTCTGCCACCTCGGGATCAATCTCGGAAGAGACTAGTTCCACGCGGAAAACAAGCGTAGAGTTCGGAGGAATCATGGTATAGGCCGTGGCACCGTAACCCATGGAAGGCGCCACGCGAAGCCAGCGGACCCCGCCTTCGCGCATACCGTCAAGGCCTTTTTCCCAACCCTTGATCATCTTGCCCGCGCCAAGCGTGACCTCGAGCGGTTTGCCGAGTTCCTTGGAACTGGCGAACTTGCGCCCCGAAAGAATCCACCCTGTATAATGCACCTTGAGCACCGTAGCAGCTACAGCAGGTTTCCCGGAACCAGCCTTCTCATCATATATTTCAAGGCCCTTGGCGAGGCTCTTCCACTTTAGTTTGTTCACATCCTTCGGGAAGGCGTCCGGTTCCATGGGCTTATCGGCATGGACAAGTTCCACTTCGAAAAGGAGGTCGCTATTAGGCGGAATACCCTCCAAGGAATTCTCGCCATAAGCCATCCCCGACGGGACATATAGCCTGCGGACTTCGCCCACCTTCATTCCCATGAGTCCCTTTTCCCAACCAACAATCACCTGGCCCATGCCAATGTTGAATTCGAGAGGTTCACCGGACTCGTAAGTGTTCGCAAACGGGCCGCGGGGAGCGGATTCTTCGGAAGAATCCGCTGGCGCCCCAGTGGAATCCTTCACGGCAGCGGTATCCGCCTTATTTTTGCCATTTTCAACATTTTCGGCCTTCTGGGGCGCCACAGGCGCAAGCAGCAGCGCGCTGTCCGCGGCCAAAAAACCTTTGTAGTGAACTTTGATTAGCTGTCCAGCACGAATCGGATCTCCCGAGCCCTCTTTAATCGTTTCAACCTTATACGGAATAGCCCAAACCACACAAGAAAGCAGCAAAACAATAAAAAGATTTGTTTTAGACATAAAAACTCCTGTCTTACAAGATAGAAAATGCTAGTTTTAGAGAGTAATGAAATCGCCATAAACGGAATTGAATATGCTATCAGTCATCATCGTCATCGCGATTATAGTATTGTCGCTCATCCTGGCCGCCATAGGCGCCTACGTTGTCGTGCACAATTCCGACGAGAAAGAAGAAGCCAAGCCCATTATTGACGTGTCGGGCCAGTATGCGGTCGTCAATCGTTCGGCAAAGGAGCGTCTGATAGCGGTCAAACCCTCGGAAGCCTCTCTCAGGGCGTGGCTCGAAACTCAAGACCTCACTCCGGAGTCGCGAGAAGAGCTCATCCGCCAATGGAACGAATCCATGGAAGAGACCATCCGCACCATCAACGAAGGCGACAAAAACGGCACCGCCACCTACAGGATAGCGATAGGCCCCAAAGGCAAGAACTACTGCAAATTTGTAGACGAAGACAATTTTATCACCCGCGAACAAATCCGCCACCACGCCGAAATCCTCCCGCCTTATGTGCTGGGTTGCGATTGCAAGCTCATGCCCAGGCACCCCTGGGAAACCCAGAGCAAGGCGGACTGGAAAGCGGTCATTCCCACACACGGAAACTCTTACGACGTCCCCGATTGGAGGCAACTTGCATAAGTCACTACTTGGTTCCCTTATTTTGATTCCCGCACTCTCTTTCGCTGCGGGTTCCGCAATTATCACACTTGAAATGCCCGTCGGCGCAAGGCAGCTCGGTATGGGCGAAGTCGGTGCCGCCCTCGCAGACGATGCTACGGCCATGTATTACAACCCCGCCGGCCTCGCCTTTGGCCCCCTCGCCGACGAATGGCGCATATCCTACCCCGCCGATTCCAAGAAGGCACCCTTCTTCACAAAGATGACGGCCCGTTCAAAGAACGGCTTTTTCAGCAAGAGCGAACTCTGGGCAGGTACGGCGAACGGCATCCTTAAGTTCGACAGCGAACAGTGGTTGGACTACCACTCCGTGACGTTGCAGGGCACCGCGAAGGTCAAAGACGCAGTGCGCGTGTTCGTCGGCAGCGAACGCGGCCTCGACGAATACACCCGCCAAGTCAAGAAATTCAACAACATCAAGAACGCCGACGACGAATCCCACGTTGTCGAAGTCATGATTCCCTGGAACCTCGTTGTCAAGGACACCATCACGGCAATCCTCTACGAAGACCGCACCGAAAAACTCTGGGTCGGTACGCCCAAGGGGCTGTTCCGCTTTGACGGCAAGGCCTGGAAGAGCTACGAGAAGGAACTGGGAGTCCACCACGTCAACGCCCTCGCAAGCCAGGGCGCATCCGTCTGGATTGGTACGGACGACGGCCTGTTCGTCTACCGTAACGGCGGATTCGAACAAAAGGGCAAGGTGCTTCCGAGCCAAAAAATCAATGCGCTTGTCTGGTCCGAAATGCGCAAGGAACTCTATGTTGCAGTCGACGGTGCCGGTATCGCCCGACTCGTCCCCAAGAAGAGCGTGAACGACAAGGACCGCTGGAGCCTGTTCAACGAAGAAGACGGCATCATGGACCTGAAACCAACTGAACTTGCCGTGGACAGTTCCGGCCACGTGTGGGCAGCCCACGCCGGTGGTCTCAGCCACTTCACACTTCGCAAGTGGGAACAGGTCAAATTCGACAACAACAACATCAACGACATTTCTGTCGATGGCAAGGGAGCCATCTGGATTGCCACCGACAAGGGCGTGTGGCGCCATCTGCCGGACTACGCCACCGCAAGCGGACGTAAAGCCGAACTGGAACGTGGCACGGCCGAACAGGAAGGCGAAGTCAAGTCCGAAGACGAATGGACTCACTACCACTCCGGTAACGGACTTTCGAGCAACAAGGTCTGGGCAGTACTCCCGCAAGGCAACGACGTCTGGTTCAGCACAGCAAACGGCATGGAACAGTTCAAGGACGCCGACTACCAGTTGACCGCCTTCTACGAAAAGCTCCTACCCATCCTCAACATTCCTGACCTTTACCACCTGTACGGAGGCATGACCATTCCGCTCAACGACTGGGGTACATTGGGCCTTTCCGTGAACTTCGTGAGTTTCGGTTCCACCGTCGTTTCCGGTGACGTGGACGCCGATGACCTGGTCGCCTACAACAGTTCCGAAATTGTGGGCGGCATCAGCTACGGTACAAGATTCCCGAACGACTGGGGTTTGGGCCTTTCCGTCAAGTTCTTCTATTCCGACCTGAGTTCAGGCGGTTCAACCGACGAAGACGAGGCAACGACATTCGGCTACGCCTTCGATGTCGGCCTCCTCAAGAAAAACCTCTTCATCGACAAGTTGAATTTGGCATTGGTCCTCGCCAACATCGGCCCGAGCGTCTACTACGTCGACAAGACCATCGAAGACCCGATTCCGCTGACCTGGCGTCTCGGACTTGCCTACGAACTGCTCTCGCTGGCCGACTACCGCTGGACCATCGCTGCCGACTATAACCGCGAAACCATCTACGACGACGACAAGGGCAACCCGGAACCGTTCTACATCGCCTGCTGGAAGTCCATCGCCAACCCCGACAAAAAAGACACCAAGGGTCTCGAGACTGCAAAGAACTCCATAATGCAGGGCGTGTTCAATGTGGGTACCGAATTCATCTACTCGAACACGATTGCGCTGCGTCTCGGTTACCTGTACGACCGGACAGGCCAACGCCAGGAAGTCGACTTCGGTTTCGGTTTCATGCTCAGCGACATGTTGCAGTTCGACTTCGCGACCATCAAGGACGTAGGCGAGAACGACGGCGTGCGCGACGGCCAGATGCGCTTCGGCATGGTGTTTAAGTTCTAGAGGTTCGAGGCATGAGGTCGCTCGCAAGCTCGCTTTGAGCTATGAGGTGTGAGATAGACGAGAGAACGCCGCTTCGCGGCTACAGACGAGAGACGAGAGGAAGTAGGAAGTAGGAAGTAGACAGTAGGCAGTAGGAAGTAAACAGTGGTTGGTGGTTAGGAAGGGTTCTGTACTTAATCACAAATCACTTGATAAACTCACTGCTCATCGCTCACGGCTCGTACCTCGTGCCTGGAGCCTCGAGCCTATAGAAATTTGTCATTGCGAAGGGCGTTTAGCCCTGAAGCAATCTCTAGATATGAGTTAGGGATTGGGATCTAGGATCTAGGATCTAGGATCTAGGGGCTAGGGGCTAGGGGCTAGGGAGAAATATCACGGCTTCGCCGTCTTATATTGACGCACGAAGTGCGTGATTCTTATTCACTAGCCCCTAGTCTCTATTCTCTAGTCTCTATTCTCGAGCCTACTCCACGCGTTCGAGTATGATCAGGGCGCGTTCTTGCGTGCTGTTGGGAATCGTATAGAAATGCTTGCCGACAATCTTGTAGCCAAAGTCCTCAGGGTGGAACACCTTGAGTTCGTCGGCAACGGCCGGGCCCTTCATAAAGTACACGCGGCCACCGACCTTGAGTGAATTTTCCAAACGCGGCAACGTCTTTTCCATCCATTCAAAAGCGCGGCTGATGACACCATCTACGGGGAGCGTCATGCTGCGGCTCGTGACCTTGTGGCCAAACACGTCAATGCCTTTGAGCCCCATCTTCTCGATGACCATGTTCAAAAAATTGATGCGGTTCGGGCGCGGTTCGCACAAAGTAAGGCGAATCTGGGGATTGACGAGTTTCAGCGGAATGCCCGGGAACCCGGCTCCGCTGCCCACATCGATCATGCGGGCAGGCCACTCAGGAACAAACGCGTTGATGAGCGTGCAGTCCGCATAGTGGCGTTCCACCATCGTTTCAAAAGCGTTGAGGCGAGTCAAGTCCTGGTCGTCGTTGTTCGCCCGCAGCAACTGGTGGAATTCCCAAATCTGCTCCAGAGTTTTCCCCTGCAGTTCCACACCGTAATAATGCAAGAGTTTGTCTAACCCCGCCAAAGACGGAGTCACGCGCTTGCCGTTAAACAACGGGAATTCCGTACGCGGAGCCTTCATGTGCGGGACAAAGTCCTTTCCCAACGCACTGGCCCCACGAGCGGGCCCTTTTTTCGACCAGGATGATTTAGCCATATGTAAAAAATAGAAAAAGAACGGCTTACCCTGGAAAAAAAATGCTTTTCAAATGTCTATAGACTCAGGAGGCAAAAAATTGAGTCTAGACATCCATAATCGGCCGCTATCCATATTCTCTTTTCTCTTATTGGCTGCGTCCCTTTGCCACGGGCAATCCACAAGCATTGACGAATCCGACGTATTCGACTGGTGGGACAACGGCATCATCTCTCAAGACGAAGCCGAAGACATCTTGAGCCTACTCGAAGAGGGAAACACGCAAGAGGCATGCGCACTCGCAGAAGTCTATGCGCAGGAAGCCTGTACCGACACGGAGGCACCCCCACCCAAGAAAAAGGCAACAAGGAAAAAATCTGCCGACAAAGGGACCTCAAAAAATACGGACAAAGACGTAGATGAAGGTGCAAGCATCGCACCACATGGTTACGCCCTCTGGAAAACCCGAATTGATTCCACAGGGAACCCTGCCAGCACACGCAAAGAACTCCAAATTACATTCTACCGTTACAGATTACGCCTGGGTTCGCAAAACCTGCTCACCTACCGGGCCCAGCACTACGAGGCGCACTTCGGCAATATATCGACACGCGAGCTGCACAGCCTAATCCCCATAGACACGCTCATGGGGACAGTCGCCTACTTCCCGCTAGGGCCATTCCTTCTAGGAGGCTCGCTCGACACAGCCTTGGCCAAAACCGCCCATGCCGAATTCGCTTACGGCAAGAACAACATCGCCACCACCTACTGGAACATCCGCGAGAACAACTCGTTCGTTTTGCAGGCAACTACAAGCGAAGCAAATGTTGCCGCCTGGTACCAGATTCACCAAAGCATGCCGATTGTCAAAGTGCAAATACACTCGCGCGAGACGATTAAACAGGCTCGGGAACACCAGCGGAACTATCTCATATTCTGGAACACCACGGCCTACTTCCACGGCACACAAGTCCCCGAATACTCGCGACTCAGTTCCTCCATCCTAAAAAACAAATTGTGGGCTTCACAGAACATCACCCTATCGGGAACAGGGGAAACCAGAACAAAATTCGGCACTACCGCAAGCCTTTTCGCCCCCATCAATGCCGACACGCTAAGAGCCCGCTTCAAGATTACCGCAGAGACTGGCCCCAAGGCAATTCACGCCAAAATCAGCGCCACCTGCCTAGATGCGACAACGCGCTGCAAGCAAGACGATTTGGCGGCCAAGGTCATTTCGGAACACGGTACGGAAAATGTTGTCGCGATAGATGCTGGCGTAAAAGTGACATACAAACACGAAAATGGCGACCGGAACGACTTCGGCAAACCTCGCTTGGAAGCAGGAATGGCCTACATCGAAAAACCGCAAAACCGGCTCCGGATGGCAGTCATTTTACCCAAAGGCGACCCACAGGAAGCAATCACCTTGCGCAACGAAGCCAAAATAAAGTCCAACTGGCTCGAATGTTCGCTCGTCGTCGACTTCAAACAAAGCCGTACACAGGATATGCACCCTGCACGGGCCTACATCCAGGCAAAAATGGCGTTTTGACGCGAAAAAAGGCAAAAATGTTCCGACAAAGGCGTTTCGGTTACACATGTAAACAGAAATACCCCCCAACAAGGCACTTTACACCCGCCAAGATATGTAATTTATAGCTAAGCATACATTCCCGGACGCTTCCAGGTCCCCTCCTTTACCTGGAAGCGTCATTTTTTTTAGTTTTTCAGTATGATTGCAACGATTTCTTTTGTCGCGGCGATTGTCGGCGCGATAACTTTTTTACCCTCTATTGCCTTGAATATTGCGCTCGGTTGTGGAGCACCCCTCGGTGATTATGCCATGAACGCCAAGCACAAAGTCGTTCCCAAGGAAATCCGCAGGGCGTTCATCGTCCCCACCGTGATGCAATTCGTGGCCCTGTTCATTCTGCTTTTCGCGGGGCGGGTCTTGCCCGAAATCATCCCCTACATGATTACGCGCATTTTCTGCTTTTTCTTCGCGCTGTACCTCACGTTCTATACGGCAACAGTCCTTTTCAGCACGAGCCTCAAAGAACGCACGGTCATGGGAATTTTCGCAGTAGCCACGACGATATGTTTTTGGATAGTGGCGTTTGGGACATTGTACTAAAAGGGATTAGAATCTAGGATCTAGAGGCTAGGGAGAAGATTCTTTTCACTAGCCTCTAATCTCTATTCTCTAGTCTCTCTTTAGTTAGTGGTTAGGAGAATAGAAGAGAAAAATGAATATGAATACGAAAAAAGACATTCAATCGGTAGCGCCGAAACATAATTTCCAGGTGGACCTGGACCGCATCATTCGGCGTCTGGAGCGCACCGGCGAGGTGCCGCACCTGCTGCTCCATGCCTGCTGCGCGCCATGCAGCAGCTACACCATCGAATACCTTTCGCAGTATTTCAAGATTACGCTCTTCTATTACAACCCGAACATCGCCCCCGACGAAGAATACCGGCACCGCGTCGAAGAAATCAAGCGTTTCGTCGCAGAATTCAAGACAAAGCACCCAGTCACCTTAATCGAAGGCGAATACGACCCCAAGAAATTCTACGACGCCGTGCGCGGCCTCGAAAACGAGCCCGAAGGCGGCAAGCGCTGCCGCAAGTGCTTCGAGCTTCGCCTCGCCGAATCGGCCAGGCTTGCCAAGGAACTGGGAGCCGACTACTTCACGACCACGCTCACCATCAGCCCCATGAAAAACGCCCAGGTGCTCAACGAGGTGGCACAGGAGCAGTGCGATATCTACGGAATCAAGCGACTCCCCAGCGATTTCAAGAAGAAGGGCGGCTACAAGCGTTCCATACAGCTTTCGGCAGAGTACAATCTATATAGGCAGAACTACTGCGGCTGTGTGTACTCAAAACGCGACGCCGACAAACGAGACAATTAAATTCCTGCGAGCCCTACTTTCTAGGGTTCCTTTTTGTCATTGACTCGATAAACCGCTTTCAGAAAACCTTCCCTCGCATCCATGAAAAGACCAAGGAACCTTTCACTTTCGTCACTATCGCAAGACATTTCCCCATTTTCGTAAGTACACGGCAAAATTCTCCACACCCGATTGAATTTGACAACGTATGATCCGCAGTCCATTATATATTTTTTGTCAGGAGTATATTCTATACAACTGTTCATCTGGCCATTAGGGACAAGCATCATCGTGTTATTCCCATTTCTGAGCCCTTCATTGAACGACAGCAACAAAGTATCCCCTTTAAAGCTATACGCACCCCTCACTTCGCCATCAAAAAGAATATTTTCATCACTCGGGTCCGCAGCGGGTTCAAACGCAAAGAAAATGGAATCGCTATTTACATCGACTTGCATTTCCCCCAACTGCACCACCTTTGCACTAGAATAATAGTCTTCAATTTTGTAGTCCAAATATGCGTCATCACGCCATGGTTCCACGTCAAAACCAATAAACCTGTTGCGGCCGCTATTTTCGCAGTTCTGTTCCCCGTTTATGTATGCGCATGGCAAGAATTTCCATTCACCGTCCAGCCGGCCAATACCCGTCTTCATACTGTCGCAACCGTCAGCACCAATGAACAGGCAACCGTTCAGCTTACTCTCTGCGACAAGCATAATCGTAATCTCGTCCTTTTCAGGCCCTTCATTGAACGACAGAGACAAAGTATCCCCGTTTAGGTCATACGCAACCCTCACCGTATCGGCAAAGGAGAAGTTTTCATCCCACCGGCCCAAAATCTCATCATGAGGACATTCTTGATTGTAATAAAAAACAAAGACAAGAGAATCGTCCGTTTCACTGGTCAAAATTTTCGCACCCTGCGCCAAGCATGCATTTTGATAGGGGGTATTCAGCGGCTCGTGCGGTTCCGCACTAATATCATGGTCTGCATCCACCCAATCCTCGGTAAACCCAACACAACCCGACAGGAAAAGGAGGCCCATCACAGCCAGCATAAGATTTTTCTTGAGTATTTCGCTATTCATTTTCAGCATCCCCCTTCCGACTCAGCGGAAATAGTTGCAAATTCAACCGATAAACCCTATCGTATTTTTTGACCTTCGAAATAATATCCATCACATGCCGCCGGAACTTGTTGGCCTCGTCCATAAGCAGCAAATAAGTCTTTTCGTCCGCACCGAACGTGAGTCCCGAAACGTTGCGGTCCTCCTTCGGTATCGTATCCAGCGCATCGGCCGCCAAGAGAGCAAACTGCTTTTGCATTGCCTGTAACGACATGGGAACAGGCACACCGCCGTTTGAAATCCAACGATCCGTCTGTTTATAATTCCCGTAGCAATCCCTTTCCAAAAGTCCGAGCCTAAGCATCCGTTCCAAGGAATTGCGCACCTCACCCGCAGTCGCCTCGGGTATGCAGTTCTTCGCAATCTCGGAAGGCTTCGCCCCCGGCATAATCGGAGCCAACTCGCGCACCACCAAGTTCAACCATGATCCGAAATATTCAACCGCCTCCGCCCCGACGACATGCACCTTGTTCTCTTTCGCCAAAAAACACATCTTCTCAAAAATGCGGAGTCGAGTCACATCGTCCTGCGCTTCGCAAAAATCGACCATCAAGCAAAAGTAGTCCGCCTGGTAGCCGGACAGGCTCATGGCTCCAGCCACCCTCACTGCACCGACACGGCTCAAGCGAGTTTTTCCGTCACAGACAAGTTTCAAGTAGCCGGACGACGAGAATCCCGCAAGTTTTGTGAACTCGCGCCACGAGAAATCGGAAACCCTCTTGCGTTCCTCGTAGAATTCCCGCATATATCGCCGGTAATCTTGATATTCAGTAATCGGATTCATCGTCAGCCCTTTCCCATAATTTATCTTTTCCATGAAACAAATAGTGCTATTTTTTGCATAAAATCAAACTTTTTTAATCAAAAATACAACTATTCAAAATCCATATGAAACACAGCGTTTCATATGGAAGGGGACAGGAGAAAACACCCGTCCTCGGTTTCAGGAATAAAGGATTTACTTGTTATACCCGACGGCGTGATTCAGCATCGGGATTTGCTTTGCACTCAGGCCCAGCAGTTTCTGGATGCCCGGACCGTCCATGCTGGCACGGACTCGCGTCGCAATACCCACGGCAGAGCAGTATATCGAAATATTCTGAGAAACGATTCCCGCATCGAAGGCCCCCATGCGTCGATGATCGTCTTCCGAGCCCATCCCGTCGGCAAACTTGGACACATCGCTTACCAACAAGATGATGACCGGCGTCTTCATGCGCTCAGTAAACAGCGAACGATGGTCACCCTTCACCACAAGGCCCATAGAATGGTTCTTGGGATTATACTTGTACACGCTTTTCTGGTCGAATACGTAAAGGTCGATATCCTGCTTGTTAAGCGCAGACGGAGCCGTACGCATTCCCGATTCAGGCCGGTTAATCCCGTTGGCAGCCCAAAGGATATTCCCGAGGTCCTTTACCGGAACCGGACGACCGCTGAAACCCGTACTGGATTTGCGGTTTGCAAAAGCCTGCATTACATCTCGGCCCACCTTCGTCGGTGGAGCGTCGAACTTGACAACATCGCCTACTTCCGCAGACAATGCCATCAAAGGCAACATTAGAGCCACAATAGGCAATAATCTTAGTTTCATAAAACCCCCAATTACAGAGGAAAATACAAAAAATTATATGGGGTTCTAATCAAATATTACAGAAACAGCGCCTTTTTTAAGCATTCTCATAAACTTACAGAAAAATCCAGCATCAAAAAGCAAATAATTCGCCGATACATTTCTCACCCATTCAAAAAGAAGGGCGACAACATTCCATTACAGGCATCACAAATAAAATCAAAAAAGCAAGCAACTTTATATCAAAAATATAGCAATTTTCTCCCACCGCTTACCTTATTTTAGCATATACAACATAAAGGAGTTTATACTTATATGAATAAAAAATTCATCCTATTTTTAAGCGGTTTGCTGGTCACATTGGCTAGTGCCGAAGATTCCTTCATCAATCAATCCAATGCGACTGAACAGAAATCCATTGGTGTTTCCAGTTCACACATGTACAAAGTCAAAGCCTCGACAGACATTCTCGGGCGACACAACTCCAAGGTCGCAAAAACACCGACTGCCTATCTCGCGCCCTCTAAGGGCAGAGCTTTGCTAGCCAGGACCAGCAATTATGAGCCTCCAATTACGCCAATAACAGGACGTTACGAAAACTACAAAATAAACAATACCTATGTTCAGAATTATTGGCTTATTGACAGAAATATGGACTCAGCCACTTACGTCGGGTGGGCCAAACTGTTCGACGACAACTTTTTCAACGCAGTTGATTATCAGCCAAGCAGTCAATTAAATACAAACAATCCGTTGATTCCTTATTCTTTTTCAACTTCGCAATATGTGGATTATGGTCAAGAAAAGACATTCAAGAACGTTGAAGACTATGCGCACAGAGTTATCGCAATTGACACACTCTTTAACATAAACACACTTATTAACAAGAACAATCTTTATAGCGAAGCTCTTTCCAAGCATTTCAACGGGAAAGAAATCGGAGTTTATATAGCCGAAGAGGCTCAACCGCGTCAAGATGAGCACCCCTTCACTCCTATACACACTTGTCCAACTCTTAAGTTCAATGAATCTTCCAGCATTATTAATCACGCAAGCAAAGTAGTCCGAATATTCAAGTCCCTGGCAAAAAATGCAGCAATCTACACTGTTGACTTCAGCTGCCTACCTGTGTATACATCGGTTTATCCAACAAGACCTGACCGGTTCTCGCCCGTTCCCATCTACATAGGCTCTCACTCCTATGGAGAAAATAGCACCGACCAATATGGTAGCATCCCCCAAGAAGTTGACAACTATGTGTACAACACTCGCGTCATCGAATTTGTAAGTGCCGGAAATGCGGGCAAAGAAAACGGCAAAGAAAACGGCCACGAAATTAGTGAAACGGGCCAAGGTTTGAACGTCATTACTGTTGGAGCCGTATTACACCACGATCATGAAGAAACCCTTGATTACAGGACATCCATTAAAAATCCCCAAATGCCATCAGACGCCCAAACAAATTACTACGGTCATTCAGATTACGCTAGCTACGACAAACCGGAAATTTCCAACTATTCAAATCTATTTTTCAACAAGGATCCCGTCTATACATATAACTACATGAACATAGCGAAATCCTATACCCCGACATTCCAAGCCACAAGCGCAGCGACTCCATTCACCGCAGCCATGGTCGCCGATCTGTTACAACAGAAACCCTTCTATAGATGGCATCCCGAAGTCGTAAAAGCGCTGTTGATTACCGCCAGCACAAGAAAATTCACTCAAACACCCCATCAACAAGACGATACCGATAACAACCACAATAAGCTCATTAACCAAGGCATGCCAAACTATGCAGCCATGATCAAGCGCAACCGTTCCAGGTATTGGCTTGGCAACAACACTGATTTCTTTGAGACAAAATACATCTCATACAAAAATTATAACGTTCAAAAGGAAGTCATCACCTTCAGCGAGGAGAACATCACCAAAGGCAAGACATACCGAATCGCGATATCCTGGCTTTCCGACGGGGATAGAATCCGTGAACTTGGAAGAATTCCCCAGGATATTGACCTTATGGTTTCGCAAAACGGAGCCTCCAACGAAGCTTATTCCACCACAACGAACAACCCCTTTGAATTTGTGGAGTTTAAAGCTGAAAACAACAACAACTTGAACATCACCATCATCCGCCACAGGAATGATGGCGGCCGCGTGATGCTCGGCTACAATCTGTACGAACCGTAATTTTGACTTAAATTTCTCAATTACAAGAGAGGCAATCACAAGATTGTCTCTCTTTTTTGCTAGAAAGGCATCTTAAAATTTCTATCTTCACCTTTATGTACGATCCGCGATTTTTACCCATCTGCAAAGAAGACCTGGACGAACTCGGCTGGGACTATGTGGACGTGATTATCGTGAGTGCCGATGCCTACGTGGACCACCCGTGCTTTGGGCATGCCGTAGTGGGCAGGCTCTTTGAGCATGAAGGTTTGCGGGTCGCGATTCTGCCGCAACCGAACTGGCGCGACGACCTGCGCGATTTCAAGAAACTCGGCAAGCCCCGACTGTTCTTCGCAATTTCGAGCGGTATGGACAGCATGGTGAACCACTACACCGCCACCAAGCGACTCCGCAGCGACGACGCGTTCACTCCCGGCAACAAGGCCGGATTCCGTCCCGACTACGCGACGTACACCTATGCAAAAATTTTAAAGAAACTCTATCCCGATGTACCACTGTTGATTGGTGGACTCGAATCGAGTTTGCGCCGTGTGACGCATTACGATTACTGGAGCGACAAGCTAAAGCCGAGCATTTTATTCGATACGCAAGCCGACATTCTCGTGTACGGCATGGGCGAAAAGCCCCTCAAGGAAATCGTGCGCCTCTTGAAAAAGGGCGTGCCGTTCTCGAGCCTGAACTCTATTCCGCAAACGGCCTACCTTGCGCCCAAAGGGAACGTTCCCAAGAACAACCATTGGGAAGACTTACGCCTCGCCAGTTACGAGGAATGCACAGCAAGCAAGCGCACACAGATGGAAAACTGCCGCAAGGTGGACATCGAATGCAACAAGTGGTTCCAGCGCCGCATTTTGCAGGATGTCGCTGAACAGACCGTCGTGATCAACCCCGCGTACCCGCCGCTCGAATATGGCGAACTCGACGAAAGCTTTGAATACCCCTACGCCCGCGAACCGCACCCGCGTTACAAGAAGCGCGGAGCCGTGCCTGCGTTCGACATGATCAAGTTCAGCATCAATACGCACCGCGGGTGCTTTGGCGGTTGCAGTTTTTGCGCCATCAACGCGCACCAGGGCAAGTTCATCGCGAGCCGCAGCCGCGAAAGCATTTTGCGCGAAGTGGATTTGATTACCAAGATGGAAGGCTTTGCCGGCACCATCACCGACTTGGGCGGCCCGAGCGCCAACATGTACAACATGCGCGGCCGTGACCAGAGCCGTTGCCAGAAATGCGCGAGGGCAAGCTGCCTCACGCCCAAGATTTGCGACAACATGGACACGCTCCACAAGGAGATTCTGGAACTCTACCGCGAAGTGCGTAACCACCCGAAGGTGAAGCACCTGTTCATCGGCAGTGGCGTGCGTTACGACATGCTGCTGCAGGAAACCGACGACGAAGAACTGCGCCGCGACCACGAGGAATACGCCCGCGAACTCATCGACTACCACGTGAGCGGCCGCCTGAAAGTCGCACCGGAACACACGAGCGACGAAGTGCTGAAACTCATGCGCAAGCCGAGCTTCACTCTGTTCCACAAGTTCAAGGAATTCTTTGACGACGAATGCAAGCGCATCGGCAAGCGCCAGCAGATCATCCCCTACTTCATCAGCAGCCACCCCGGATGTACCGAGGCCGACATGGCCGAACTCGCGCTCGAGACAAAGCAATTGGGATTCCAGCTGGAGCAGGTGCAGGACTTTACGCCCACGCCGATGACGATTGCGACCGAGATGTTCTACAGCGAACTCACACCCGACGGAAAGCCGCTTTACGTGGCAAAGACACCCGAGCAAAAGAAAAGCCAGCGGCAGTTCTTCTTCTGGTACATTCCAGAGAACCGCCCGCAAATCCGCGCAACACTTGAACGTTTAAAACTCGGCAAGATTGGACGCCTGCTATTAAGCCGCAGTGCGATGGCCGAAGGCAAGGAATTCTTTCCGAGCAAAGAACGCGAAGAAAACGCCGAGTACCGCGAGCGCGAACAGCAGAAACGCGAACAGCGCTCCGTCACCATCGTGCCGAAAAAATCCGGAGAGAAAGGCCGCTGGGAAAATTCCGCCCGCAGGGAACGCCGCGCCGCGCAGTTCGGCGAGGCATCCAGCAACAACCAACGTCGCGAAGACAACCGCAACGAACGCCGGGAATTCAACCGCGAGGAAGGTCGCCGCGAATTTCATGCCAACCGCGACCGCAGCGGCTTCAACAACAACCGCAATAACGGCGGAAACAAGGGCGGGAATAAAAATTCCTCCCCTGTGCAATTCAGTTCGCGCCGTCGCGGACGATAACCAAAAAATCTTTTACCGCACCGTCACAAGCCGCACCTGCGAACCGCTACGCACAATGTAACGGCCAGCACGCGGCACTTCCAAATTCACAGGCGCCCCGTGGGCACGCGTAATCGCAATGACATTCCCACGCATATCGAATACGGCAACAGGGTGGTTTTCTGCCACGCCAAAAATGGTAATAAGGCGCGAAGACACTTCCAACCGTAACAAGGGCACCGCAGGCTTCTGCTTCAATAGAGTAATATCACTGTCTTGGCAACAAGGAAGCGAATCAAACTTAAGTGTGTCGAAATCAAATATCGGGTATCCACCGTGGCGCGTCCAAATTTGGCGGTCGGCTTCCGTCCCACCCGAAGTATTCAAGAAGGTTACCATCGTATCACTCTGCAGTTCCGCAGTCGTTTTATTGACACCCGCAAAGGCGACCGTATCGTAAGCAACACCGAAAGAAGCGATATTGGCGAGCGATCCATCAAAGAATTCGGTTTCCACTCGTTTAATGATCTGTGCATAACCGGCAAGCCCTCCTACAACATCGCCCTTTACTTCGGGTGCGGCGCTATAAACGTTTTCCAAAAACCACCCTGCATCATCCATTTTACCCACAAGCCCGCCGGCACAGCTTGCACCACGAGCCAACTTGCCTTTCGCCTCGACTCGCCCGTGATTATAGGCATCGCTTATTCGGGCCATATAGGAGTCGCCAACAAGACCGCCGACATGCAGGGAATCCGAACTCGTCGCCGAATCCGATGTAATACCAGTCACGTTACCATAGTTAAAAGACTTCTCCAACGCAAAGCCATTATATATCGTTGGGCGAGACCAATAGCTCATCCGGCCCACGAGTCCCCCCACCATTGTCTCGAACGAACCTTCGGCAGTGACGTCACCATGGTTCCTGAGCATCGTAAAAGTTTCATCCTTATAAGCCGTCAGCCCTTCGCCCATAACACCGCCAACAAACAAAATCAATTCCTTTGCATCACCGCGGGCCTCAACCGAACCCAAATTCAACGCATTAATTACGCTCGCCCAAGCGCAATCACCCAGAATACCGCCAACATAAAGTAGAATCATCTGTTCGTTGCTTTGACACATTGCAGAAACTTTACCGCTGTTAAACAAATCCTTCAAATCCACATGCGTCCTGAGTTTCGTGATATCCGATTCATTAATATGCCGGCCAATAACGCCACCGACATAAGACGAAAAATAAGAAGCCAAAAATCCTGTACCCACTGTTGACGAGTTAATGATAACTTTGGAGGATACGTCCCCGTAATTCTGGAGATTTTCGGCATTGCCGACGAGATTACCGACAATGCCGCCGACATAGGCAATGCGGCTCGACAAATCCACTTCGACTTTTCCGCGATTGATACAATTTGCCATGGCAATGCCATCCAACACACGGGATTGCCCCACAACACCGCCAAAAAAGACCTCATACGCACGCAGATATTCCGGCAAGTTATCTATGTTATGCACCTTCGCCGAATTACTGCAGTCCAAGATACCTCCCGAAGCAAAAGCGGCAATGCCGCCGGCTTTTGCCGTGGCGCCAACGGAGCCGCCAACAACATTGCAATTCTGGATTAAGGCGGTGTCCGTCTCCGTCGGAATCACAGATACGGCAATTCCACCAGCAGACTGAACCCCTTGAATATCGGTATTATAGACGTTCACGTTCCTGACAACCGAGTGAAGCGTGTTGACAATGGCAGCCACGCAAAGAACAGAATCGCTCACAAAAGAGCTGTTCGCAACGTTCAGGTCGTGAACGCCCTCCGCTCTCTGCCGCACAATTGTCTCAAAAAGGGATTTCTCCGCATTCAAGCCGTAAATGGTATGCCCGCGCCCGTCAAATTCGCCCCCAAACGCACCCTGGACATCGCTCCTGTTCCACCGTTTAGAGCACAGCGTAGACGTATCCGAGCCGAACACGATATCGTTTTTCAAGTAGGCGCGTATATCCATGTCTGAATTCTGCGCCGCAAGCACGGAATCTAAAAATCCGACAAGTTCTTCGGGAGACGTAATTTCGTAATAGATAGAATCTCCGCTGCCCACAGTTTTTGGAATCTTGGCGGAGCCATCCCATGCAGCAAAAGAGAACTGTGCGAATACAGCCAGCGCAAGGAAAAAGAAAAAAGAAAAGGCTTTACTCATTATTCCCCCTTCTCCCAAGCACCATTCTAAATATATACTCTAGATAGCTCTTTTGGCAAGACCCATCTAAGCACAAATTAAGAACAAGCCAGCACGCTCCACCACTCGCCACTTTCGCGTTCGACTTTCACCTTGAAGCCGGCTTCTTCGAACCAGCGGAGGATATAGTCCTTCTCGGTAATGAGCTGCCCCGAGATGATGAGTTCGCCGCCAGCGGCAAGCAGGTCCTCGATGTCGTCACGCAGGGGCCACAGTTCGCTACGGATCATGTTGCAGAGGATGACGTCGAACTTCGCACCATCCTTGAACGCATCCAAAAATCCGAGAATGCAGTCGCTCTTGTCGAAGCCGTTGCGTTCGAAGTTTTCGGCAATGCAGGGAATGGTGAGCGGGTCGATTTCCGTGCCCACGGCAAGCTTTGCACCCAGGCGACGGGCGTACATCGCGAGGATGCCCGTACCCGTACCGATGTCGAGCACCGTCTTGCCGTTGAAATCAATATTTTCCATGAGAGTCGCACAACTGCTCGTCGTGTCGTGCTCGCCTGTACCAAAAGCCGTCTTCGCCTCCAGTTCAAGCACCACGGCCTGCGGGTCGTCGGGCGTGAATTCCACCCAAGGCGGGCGCACCCAAAGATGCGGGCTCACCGATACAGGCTGCGCACGGTCGCGCCACCACTTGTCCCAATCCTTCGCAGGCTCGTCGCTCAGCGTAAAATGGTACTGCGGGAACTCGGCCACGATGCGGTCGCGTTCCGCCTTGTCGCCCGTATAAAAGCAAAAGTCCGTACGGCCTTCCGCCTTGGGGTCCAGTTCCTCGAGCGTCGCCACGCCAGCCTCGAAAAGCAGGTAGCTCGCCAGTTCAAATTCTTCGGCAGGGCAGTAGCCCTCCGCCTTGTACCATGTATCGACTTTCTGCATAATCCAAATTTATGAAAAAAAATGCACCCCCCGACAAAGAAATGTTCTGCAACGCACTTTTTGCGTAGAAAATGTTATATTGATAACATGCTGTACATTCACCAGTTCCCTGACTGGACCCGTTTCCGGTTCGATTCCAAGGCCATCATCAACGAGCTCGGCCAAGTCCGCCTCGAAGAGGGACGACTTTTGGGCATATCGGAAATGCTCGACGACGACACGCTCGAAGCCGAGACCATCGTGCGCGACATCATCGCGACATACGCCATCGACGGCCAACAACTGGACAACGAAATTGTAAAGGAGCAAGTCAGCAAGAAGGAAAAGGCAGACAACGCCGCCTTCAGGAGCCTCATAGGCGCCATCCGGAATTTCCGCGACGACATTGACGAAGCCCGAATCCTAGGGTGGCACGCAACACTAGCCGGCAAGCCGCAACGCCAGTACCGGAGCGGCCCAGGCCAAGTTCATTCCCGCACCGATAACTCGGTCGTGTTCGCAGGGCCCGGCCCGGAACGCCTCCCGCACGAAATGGGAAACTTCATAAAATGGCTCAACACGGCGCAACTGGATTCCGTCCTCAAGGCGGCCATTGCACAATTCTGGTTTCTCACCATCCGCCCCTTCGACGAGGCCAATGGAAAAATCGCAAGAGCCATCACAAACCTGCTCCTCGCGCGCGCTGAATCCTCGGGACATCTGCGGTATTCGCTCAACGAACAAATCCTGAACGATGTCGACAATTACTTTAGAATTCTCTCCGCAACGCAATCCGGCAACGGCGACCTCACGGAATGGATTCTATGGTTCCTCAAGACCTTGCGCAATGCGATACGCGAAGGGCGCACCGCAATAAAACCTTACGCCGAAGCCGTTCGGTTCAAGGGCAAGAAAGGCGCCGAAGGCATGCAGCCCCGCGCCCAGAAAATAGTAGACGCCGTCATCGCGGGAAAAATTCCGCAGCCGTTCAAGGTCACAGACGTGGCCAAGTTTACCGGTACAAGCCACGACAGCGCACTACGCGACATTCAGAAACTCATCGCACAAAATCTCGTCGCCCCCAGCAAAAAGGGAGGCCGGAGCACGAGCTACAGCCTCATCCTCTAAATTTTCCTGATTGTATTCTTGTCGATTGCATTGAAATGGGAAAGTTGCCCATACACAGCCTGCAAAAGCTGCGTCGTATTTGAGTAACCACGACCGCTACAAGCCGTCACGATGCCGCTCACGGTCACGTTCACCTCCGGATGTTCTGCCCAAGAAAGGTGAGTAACCTCATCGCGGAATTTTTCCGCACGTGCCAAAGCCTCGATCTCCGAATCGGCTTGCATCACATGCACAAAGTCGTGATTGCCAAAATAAGCAACACATTCGCCACCACCCACCAAACCCATTTGGCCAATGAGCCGGCCCACATCGCAAATCACACTATCACAGAAAAACGGTCCGTGCATTTCTCGAATTTGTTCTATGTTGTTGACACGGTACATCGCAATATAATACCCGTTCCGCTCCAGCCAAACAATGTTGCCCAGATAATCAAGCAAGTGTCGCCGATTGCAAAGTCCCGTGAGAGAATCATGTTTCGCAAGGTAATCCAACTTTGCCACCAAATTCTTTTTTTCTACAAGTTCGTTCTCGTAAGACCTAAGTACATAGCTCCCTAGAGCAAACACGCCCAAACCAAGGACGACAAGGGAAACGGTCATATCGACAAATTCCATATCGGGCGAGATTGGCGTAACGACATGTGGATAAAAACTGGCGACCAAGAAAGTTGCGATATACACGCACAGTGACAGGACGAACAGCACCCTCTTCGCAATACCAGATGGTCCAAAAGACAACAGCAAAATACCCGCAATAAAATACAGAGGCATTGCGCTCGAAAATCCGCCACAAGCAAAAAACAACATCGGTTGCAGGAACATGCAGACAATGGCGCACATCACCAAATGACTTGGAGCATACAGGTGCGTCTTGTACGCAAAAACGCTCAGTACCAAGAACAATATGCAACAGACCGTACCGACAACGACAGATACGACACCAATACGTTCGTAAGCGGAAAGGATTGTTGAAAAAATCCCCACAACAAAGCACAACGCCATGATAACCCAGAAAAGAGTCTTTTCCAGGGAGTCTTGGTCTTTCCAGAATTTTTTCAGTCTCTCAATCATTTCTACCTACACAGGTATAATGGCTAACTTTAGGTCCCTCTAAAAATCTGTATACTGCAAAAACCAACTTTTTGTCGCCAATTTGAACTTTACGGCAAACGGGCGTTTGATTGCCCCGCCAATATCACAGGGGGGGGGGGCAAACCTTATTCTAAATATATCTTCTTGGTATCACAAAGTCAATCCCTCCCCAGTCGGTTTGACCAAGAAGGAGGGTGTTTCCCTTGTTTGGCCCGTCCTATTCCCCTTGCTTGCAGTTCGCAAGGTAGTTCTGTAGTTCTTCCACATAGCGCTCGCCCACCAGGCCGAGCAACATGTTCCGCTTAGAGATGTAGCCAATTTCCATAACGCGGTGAGCCTCGGCGCTCTTGTCCTTGAAGGGCACTGCCAGATAGTCGCTGCCATTCAGTTCTTCGCAAATAATGCCGGAGCAGAGCGTGTAACCGTTCAGGCCAATCATCAAGTTCAGCATGGTTGCGCGGTCGTTCGCCTTGATAGTACGGTTGTACTCATTTGTACTTAGAATTTCCTCGGCAAAGTAGAACGAGCTGTTGTCGCCCTGCTCAAACGAGAGGCACGGGTAGTCGGCCAGTTGGTCAAAAGTGATGAACGGTTGCTTTGCAAGCGGGTGCCCCTTCCACAGATAGACGTAGGCCTTGCACTCTATCAGTTTATGGAAAGCGAGGTCGCGCGCATTCAGAAGGCTCTGGATTACCTTACGGTTGAAGTCACTCAAGTAGAGGATGCCGATATCGCTCTTGAACGAAGCCACATCTTCGATGACTTCCTTGGTACGGGTCTCGCGGATAGCGAACTCGTACTTCTCGGTGTCGAACGTCTTCACCGTCTCGACAAAGCTCTTGACCGCGAAGGAGTAATGTTGCGTGGACACGGCGAACTTTTTCTTGCGCTTGCCAATCTTACCGTACTTGTCCATGACAATCTCGTAATGGTGGTATAGTTCGCGGGCGTAGGCAACGAACTCCTCGCCTTCGTTGGTGAGGGTCACGCCACGGCTCGTGCGGTTGAAGATAAGGATATTCATCTCGTCTTCGAGGTCGCGGATAGCCGCCGTGAGAGATGGCTGCGATATATAAAGCTTTTCGGCAGCCTTGTTGAAGGAGCCTGTTTCTGCAATAGCGATGACGTAGCGGAGTTGTTGGAGAGTCATGGGCAATAGTTGGTGGTTGGTGGTTAGTGGTTGGCGATCAGGAGTTTCGGGATCAAGTTTAATTCCCTATCATTTTGATGGGGATAAATATAAAAGTTTTTCTTGATAATGGCAACACGTGATTATAAAAAAAATTTATTGCCGACAATCATTCTCATAAAAATACGCTTTTTACCTTACCCGTGGGCATTTCCTTCGTTTTACTTTCTTTTTCCACTCCCCCCACGGCAAACACTTTGTTATATTTTTATTATCGCAACTTGAAACCCTTGGAAGGTATATATATGGAACTGACACCATTGGACATCCGAAATCAAACTTTCCACAAGAAAAATTTCGGCGGAGTCGACGCGGACGAGGTCAAGGCATTCCTAGAGACTGCCGCCGTCGCCTTTGAACAGATGTCAAGAGACCGCACCGACCTGACCGAACGGCTCAAGATTGCGGAACAACGCGTAAACTATTACAAGCAAATCGAAAAGACCATCCAGGACGCAGTCGTCACCATGCAAAAAACGGTAGACGAAGTCAAAGCGACTGCCGAAAAAGAAGCAGAAATCATCATCGCCGAAGCCAAGGCCAGGGCAACCCGCGAAGTGGAAAACACCAAGCGCGAAGCCGAAAACCTCCGCATGGAAATCGAGCAGCTGAAGCAGCTCCGCAGCAACTACTTTATCCGTTGCCGTGCACTCATCCGCGGTCAGGAAGAACTCCTGGAAGCTATGGAAACCGACCAACGCGAGCTGGAAGCCATGTCTCCGAAGGAGCCCACCAGCGGATCGATCGGGAACGTTCTGGCATAGGCGGGAATATCGGGCCATGCGCATCAACATCAAGGTCCATGCGCGGAGCAAACGTGACAGCATCACGGCCCTGCCCGACGGAAGTTTCAAGGTGGATGTCAAGGCCCCACCCGTAGACGGGGCGGCCAACGAAGCCATCTGCGAACTTGTTGCAAATCACTTCAAAGTCCACAAGCGGGATGTAGAAGTCGTGTTGGGGAGCACTAGCAACAAGAAGGTCATCGAAGTGCGAGGAAAGTGACAGAAGGGAGAAGACATGAGAATACCGATTCACAGGAAAATATTCGGGTTGTCGCTGTCCGGCTTGATCCTCTGTACCCTCTCGCTAGGAGGGCTGGCACTTTATTTCACCAGCGACATTCTGCAGAAGCGTTCGCAGGAATTCCTCCAGAACAGGCTTATCGTTGAGCAGCACAAGATTGTTCCCCTCTTTACCGATATCGAGCATTTCGCAAACGGCATCGCAGCACCCATCCTCAGCGACATCCCCTCGATAGAAGCCCTCAAGCAAGAAAAATCCCGCAACGAGATTACAGAAAAAATCAACAACTACATCATGGCCTCGCTGGGCAACATCAAGAACGCAACCTCGGCTTACTTGCGGTACAATCCGGAACTTACGCCCCCCACCTCCGGGCTTTTCATCTCGAAAAATCCGGAAACCGGCGAATTCCAGAACATGACCCCTACCGATATTTCGAAATACGACTCGAGCGATACGGAGCACGTAGGCTGGTATTACCAACCTACCAAGGACGGGAAACCCACATGGTTACTTCCCTATCAAAACAAGAATATCAATGTCTACATGATTTCGTACGTTGTCCCACTCGCCAAGTTCGACCAGGACATCGGCATCATCGGAATCGATCTGGATTTCAGCAACATTATCAAGTTCGTTTCGAGCATTAAAGTTTATCAAACTGGATACGCATTCCTCGAAGACGAAAACGGAAAAATCATCGTCCACCCTACGCTGAAACCAGGCAACATTCTCAAGCCTAAAAAAGGGTACCGTGCACTGCGCACACAGTTACCGAACGGGATGTCCTTTGGCATTCGAGTTCCCGAAGCCGAAATCAACGCCGAGCGTTACAAGCTCCTTGTGGAAATTTTCATCTTCGCCGTCTTCCTGCTAATCCTGTTCTCGTTCATATCGGCAATGGTGGCCTATTCCATCACAAGGCCCATCCTCAACTTGACAGAAACAGCGAACAAGCTGATTAGCGGCAATATGAAGGTGCAATTCAAGGTCGAGACCAACGACGAAATTGGCGACCTTTCTAAAAGTTTCCAGACAGCGAAAGACCACATGCAAGAATACCTTGGCCAAATCCAAGGGCTCGCCTACAGGGACTCGCTTACCGGCATACGCAACCGCACCGCTTACGACGCCTACTGCAAAGAAGTCGATACCAAAATAGCGAGCAAGCAACTGCGCGAGTTCGGCATCCTGGTTTGCAACCTCAACTACCTGAAGTCCATTAACGACAATTACGGGCACGACAACGGCAACGCCTATCTTGTCAACTGCTGCAAGTTGATATGCGACATATTCTGCCACAGCCCCGTATTCCGCATCAGCGGCGATGAATTCGTCGTCATCCTCATGGGTAACGACTTGCGAAACCGCGGCGATCTCATCACGAACATCAACAAGAGGATGAACGCATCGACCACCGCCGAAAGCGCCTGGGAACGACTGAGCATCGCATGTGGATATTCACTCAAGGATATCAACGACACAAATATCGCCATGGTCCAAAAGCGTGCTGAAAAAGAAATGTACCGCATCAAGAAAGAAATGAAAAACACGAGGAAAGCCGATCACGAAAACGGCTTATTCCGCCAGTAAATATTCAATAATAATCCGGCTATTGTCAGCAACTACAATTCGCAATCACTCAATGCAGAAAGCGAACCAGATAAATACGCATCCCTGATGCAGTCCGCAACGGATTCGGCAAGGTCGGCGACATCCTGGGAAACTGTAATTGAGTCACCATCCTCATTTTCTTGGTCCGAACCGTTTTCTTTATTCGTATTCGCCTGGATAATTGAATCTGCGACCGCCCGAGCAATCGAGTCAGCAACAGCCTGTGCAATGGAATCAGCCCGCGCGCGTTCTTCCGCCCTACGTTCTAGTGCATCTTCATAAACACTTGCAGGGACCCGGTTCAGTTCGACACCATTCTTACTTACCACCTTGACAATGCCGTCATGCATGCCGTAGTAGAACGCAGAAATATTGCATTGCTTGTCCAAAGTATCCGTCGCATCGAATTTAAGAATGTTGTAATACGTAGAATCGTTGACCTCGAGAGAGTCCTTAAATATCAGTTTGTACACGCCCGCCGTTGCCGGGAAAACGGGTTCCTCGAAAGTAATTTCTTTATATTGATTCGGGCTGCACCAGACCTTGATGTTTCCGCCATTCGAATTTGAGGTCACCCACAAACCGATGTCAACACCAGACGTCATTGACTGGATGGAATAATGTAGCCAAGGATCGTCATCATTACTGTAAGACACGGATTGGATTAACTCATCGACAAATTTGACAGTATCGGCTAGGTATATAACCGAATCACGGACATATTTCCTCTTGGCATTCAGCAGAATTGTCGTGTCATCCGTATCTTCCGGCGGATCATAACTGTCAAAACAAGCAAAAAGGAGCGCCGCAAACGCAAGGAGAAACAGCTTTTTCATTAGTCATCCTCCTTCTCATTGATAGCGATGTGGCTACCGTCTTCCATCTCTATTTTCAAGATACCCTTTTTCGTCTGGTAATACAATTTGGCGTCCGATTCAACAGATGATTTCCGATCACGATCCTCGTATTTGCTCCCATAACTGACAGCAACATCCTTGTACGTAACACCGTTGATTTCCATTTCGTCAAAATAAAGCGAGTCGGGACCAAAATATACGGAATCCTTGCCACCAACCTTCTCCACGATACGCGCCTCTTTATGCGCAAGGGGATTTACAAGCGAGAATACATATTGCCCAAAACGCGCTTCAACGATTTCGTGTTTTTCTTTATCATCGGAGTCGTAATAGAAGGAGGGATTTTTGACGGAAAGCGATATCGAATAGATGGGATACGCAGATTCCAGAGTCGTATTCAACTGCTTTTGGCATAATTCATCTAGGTAATTATTCCTATCGGTGACGGCCAAAGAAAACAAGTAACCATCAGAATGTTTGAAAGGAATTGTCTTGCCCTTTTTATAGCCACCGAAATCGGCCTGGTAGCCCTTGATTTTTGCATCATCATGGCACCTTTCGCTATAGGTTTGGGTGGACGAATCAATATCGGCGCAAGCACAAAGGAGTGCCAGCGCGGTACATTCAAGGATAAATACGCAAGAATACATTCTTTTCATACTTATAAATTACATATTTCTCTAGAAAAAGCAATAGAATTATTCTTCAATTTCGGGGGTTGAGTAGTCTTTAATGCAACGGGCAGCGGCGTACCCTGTCGAACAGACTCCGGCAAAATCATTGGACGCCATTGCGGAGCACACCCATGCGGAGCCGGAACTCAAATAGTTCGTAGGCGTAATTTCCTTTGTGTTCACCTGGCAATAAGTATCGTCACCAGATTGAACATAGGGGCACTTTCCGCCATCTTGCAAGAAGTACGCTTCGGCACGACCGTATTCGTAAGGATTGTAAAGGTTCAACCCGTAGTAGCTAACGGAATCAGGTGCAACGAGTTCGTCCAGCTGCATGTTGGTATTTAAGTTGTCGTAAAGTTTGTTCCAGTCTTTGCTGGATGTAAGCCTGAATCCTGCCGGGCACGGGCTCCCCTCACGAATCATCGGCGAGAACACGTATTTTCCAGAATACGAATCTTGCGTCATCCACAGGGCGCTATCCACGGCGACAAGGCCTTTGCCGCTATCCAAAACCCCTTTCCACAGCAAGTGCTTTGCTTCGCAAGTAAAGGTGTAGCCGTCGAACACTCCGGTGGCGCCATCAGTTGTGCAGATTCCCAAATTCTCTTCCACGATGTTCAGCGGACGCCAGTACTTGTTGACGCACACATATTTGCCAACACTTGTCGTAGCCACTTCACCTTTCTTTGCATCAGTACATTCGCTCAACTTGCTCTTTGCCACTTCTTCTTCAGAAGACTTTAGCCAGCGCAACTCGTCGTAGTAGGTTTTGCAAGTGTAAGCGGTGTCCTTGAAGTATTCGATTTTATGTAACATAGTGCTATCGCAAGCCGGGAGGATGTCATTGGCCTGTGCAACGCGCCATTCATACCAGTCTGTCATGACATGATAGCAAACGTAGTCTTCACCCTTGTATTTGTTCAGCCTTTTATCATTCGACTCGTCACAAGCACCCAACACTTCTTCTTGTGTAGCGATGTCCCATTCTGCAAAAATGACTTCGCGCCATTCCTCCAAGTCCCAGTCATACGTTGAAGAAGTTTTCGTTCGGCAAGTGAAAGCGGAGTCGTCCATTACATGTACGCTGTCGCTGCGGGTGGAGTCGCATGGCCCGAATTCAAAATCCAGAATGTCGTCTCGCACGGAAATTTCCCATACCGTGTCCCGACAGGTCAGATAGTCGCCATTATGCGCAGCAACCTTGCCTTCGGAGGCACTGTCGCAAACACCGAGATTTTCAAAAACCGTGTTTTTATTGTTTACACAACGAACGTAAAGGTAGACTCCATTATAAGCGTAGCTAACAAAGCCCCAATCCATTTCGTCGTATTCGAACTTGGCAGCATCGTCGTATCTTCTCTGGTTTTTGAAAGCGTATTTCCAATAACCTACGAATTCACCCTCTTCTTCGTATTCGCCATCATATTTTCCACCGGGTTCCGCCGAAAAACCGATCGCATCACCGCCGTTTCCATTCTGGCCGTCGTCAGTGCTCAGCCAGCCACTTTCTGATTTGAGCGCCCATACCACAGAATCGCCATACACATTTTCCAAGAACTTGAACAGGTTCCGCCACTCTGTCTCGGTGGGCAAGTGCCAGTCTTCCGGACAAATCGTATGCGCTTCCGAAGATCTGTAGAGCCTGCCGTAATCTCCCTTGGCACCGACATCCTTCGAATCGTAAGAAGCGTCGGTTGCATACCTTAGGTTTTCTGTCATCCAAGTGACACCATCGACGGTTATAGTCGAATATTTCTTGCCATCGCGGGAATCCTTGAAAGAACTCGATTGTATCTCGATTTCTATGGTATTGCCGTTTTCGTCAGTAAAAGTCAATTCATCGATAGAGGTGCTCGATGCACCATCGTCGCCACACGCCAAAAAGAGGGATGCACTAATAGCAAGTGCGCAAACAAAAAAAAGAACGTTGGTTCTCATGATATCTCCAAAAAAAATTTCGTCAAATTTAAAAAAAACGCAGCATTTTATTGCTACGGTCTCTTACTAATGCTGTTAGAGATTGCTATTTCATCACGATGTTCACGAGGCCGTCGAGCGGGTCGCCAGCGGTTGACGCGATGGAGTCCTTGACCCGGCTCGCGATCTCGTCGACGCGCCGCCATGCGATCCTCATGTAGCTTGACGTGGCGGACTTGTTCATCTGTAGCGCGAACCAGGTGGTGACTTCCTCGAACTTGTGCGTGAAGCGCGATCCGTGAGCCACCCATGGCACCTTGCATGTGTGGACGGCCTTGCAGTGCGGGCAGTACACGCGGTACGTGCTGTAGCGGAGGAACACCTTGTGCCCCTCGAAGTCCGTGCAGCGCCATAGTCTCGGCCCCTTGCCGTTGCCATAGTCGTAGAACGTCCCCCTGTGGCCGCAGAGGCCGCACCTGTGACGGAAGGACTCTGTCGGGTGGACGTCTATGACGAGGCTGTTGTCTTCGATGGAAAGTTTGTCGATGACGGTGTGCTTGACTTCGAGCAGGGCTTTGACTATATTTTTGAACGGCATCTGAGTTATCCTGTGTTCAGTTTTTTTGAGCAAAAAAACTTTTAGGAAATTCAGGTGCCTTTTTTGTGCAAAAGGCTTGTTTTTATGCCGTTTTCAGGCTGTTTTTTAGGAAAGATGTTCCACACTTAGCTCAGAAGAGCCAATAAAAAACGTGGATTTCAGCTAAATTTCGCCATTTTTCTTTTTTTTCTAGCAATTGTCAAACAAAGACCGACAACCTTGGCCTTACTGACTTTTTCTATAAAAAATGGTATATTTACCATAGAGTCCTTGGTTGGCGAATGTCGGCTCCACGCCGTGCTTTTCTTTGGAAACCTAGCCGCTGATGGGACTCCATTTTTTTTGCTCTAACGGATTCTTGTCCGTATAGAAAATCCCATAAAACTAATTTATCTGAACATCAAAAACAGCAAGAAAGACTGGGCGCATTCGCTTATGTTCTGTGGAGGGTAATTTTCTAGTAATCCTTTTTGTTCAATAATTACGAGGTCAAAACGGCTTTTTTACGCAAATTTCGCCATTTTGGGTCCTAAAACCTCGTAAAATGCTCGTAATGAACTCGTAAAACTGTAAGATTTACGAGATTTCTCAGAAAAATAATCTCATCAAGATAAACCGCTACAGAAAGCCAAAAAGTTATTTCGTAGCGGATTATATGATGGTTTTATGGCGATTCTTGATCGAAAAAAGGAAATTGGCTAATATTAGCTTGCATCATCCCGTTCGTCATGCGCGGTAATGTATTTGCGGTTTGAATCATGAAACTTCGCATTTGTCGGACGCAATAGCCCTGCACAGACCAACTTATTGACATACTGTTCCAATGTCTTCGTGTGATACTTGACGCCAACCATGTCTATTATTTCCCGTGCTGAGCGAGGCGTTTCATCGCAAAATTCCAACACCTTTTGCTGCTTAGCAGTCAGGTGTGTCCCATTTCTTTTTTCGGCAGGGTCTGACACTTTTTCGTCGGGGGCTGACACTTTTTCATCGAAGTTTGACATTTTTTCATCGAAGTTTGACACTTTTGCCTTGCGGAAAATTATCGTACGGAACTCTTCAGAAACCTCTTGACAACCGCTTCTAAAATTTATACATTTGAGCAGTAATTTCTGCTTTTTTTCGCCTGTAAGCAGATGGAGTTGATATGAAAAAAGAATTGATACGTTGGAAAGTCTCCCCTATTGCGGGTTTTTGTCATTTGGTGTATATTCAGGCTATGACCAGGTTTTGCGATATTGACTTTCTCAAGGAATTTATATATATTAACTATTGTCGAGATATCGGCAACAAGTGCGTGGTCCTGCCTCAGTGGACAGAAACAAAAGGCGAGTGGTCCTACCTTAGTGGACAGACTCAAAAGGTGCGAGGTCCTGCCTTAGTGGACAATTTTAAAAGGTTACAATCCCTATCTAGGGGTTGTAATCTTTTTTGTTAAGGAGGCCTGCATGAAAAGCACGAATCAAACACGCCTAGTTTTCGTCAGAGAAGAATACCTCGATATGCTTCGCTTGGCAGAGCCAAAAGTCAGCACAAAGAAGAGACCCTATGTATTTTTGGCGGTCAAGATTGCAGAGCAGTTCTACTGCATTCCGCTGACTTCACAAACAAACAATGTACGACAGAAGAAAGGACGCAGTAAACGCCCCAATACTTTCACGATGACGATATCCGGCCCTAAAGGGAACGAGATTGCAGTGCTTTTGTTCGGTAACATGGTCCCCGTTAGCGAGAGCCTAATCGATACATGCGTCATCAATAGCGAAATGCTCAAAGACGAATGGATTTTCGTTCGAAAGAATCTTGACTCCATTGTCGAAAAGGCCCAGAAAGTGTATCGGAGCCGCACTGAAGGAAAGAACGATTTTGCAAACCTCTGGTGTTGCGACTTCAAGAAGTTGGAAGCCCTTTTATCTGAATGGTTACAAGTCGATCATTCCGAGGTTCAATCCGCCATAACCGAAGCAAATGAAATCGCCTCAGGCAAACGCGAGACGAAAGCCTATAAGAACGCCAATGAAATGATTAGGGATATTTTGAAGGGGAGATAAAGGCATAGTTTTCTCCGAACTTACAATTCTTTGGTGGCATTTTTGGTGACAAAAAAAGGCATTCCGTAAGGAACGCCTTTAATGCTTTTGGATCCTATCGCATCCTCACGGACGCTCCAGGATGACACTTTGATGCAAAGGCCCTTCGGCTGGTTCGACAGGCTCACCAACCTTACTCAGGGACCTTTTACTTCACCACGATATTCACGAGCTTGCCCGGAACCACGATGGACTTCACGACGGTCTTGCCGTTCATGAACTCTTTAACGCGGTCGTTGTCCATGGCGAGCTTTTCGAGGGCGGCCTTGTCCATGTCCTTGGCAACAGATGCCTTGGCGCGGACCTTGCCGTTCACCTGGAACACGACTTCCACGGTGTTTTCCACGGCCTTGGAGTGGTCGGCTTCGGGCCAGGCGACGTTCGTGAGCGATTCGTTGTGGCCGAGGACGCTCCACATTTCTTCGGCGATATGCGGGGCAAACGGATGCAGCAACTTGACGAACGTTTCGCACGGTTCGCGGTAGCGCTTGTCCATCTTCATCATTTCGTTGTTGAAGATCATCAGCTGGCTAATCGCGGTGTTGAAGCTCATGTTCTCGATGTCGCTCGTGACCTTGATGACGGTCTGGTGCATCACCTTTTCGATTGCTTCCGGAGCGGTTTCATCAACGAACACCGGGGCTTCATCGCTGTCGCCCACGACAGAGCGCCAAGCGCGGCCGAGGAAGCGGTTCATGCCTTCGATGCCCTTGGTCTGCCACGGCTTCACGGCATCCAGCGGGCCCATGAACATTTCGTACAAACGAAGACTGTCGGCACCGTAGTCGCGAACAACGTCATCGGGGTTCACGACATTCTTCAAAGACTTACTCATCTTCGCCACGATCTGCTTGAGCTCGATGTCGGTTCCCTTCTTGAAGAACTTTCCGTTCTTCTCTTCGACTTCGTCAGTCGGGACCTTGGAGCCAGCGGCGTCTTCGTAAGCGAAGGCGAGAATCATGCCCTGGTTGAAGAGTTTCTGGAACGGTTCGTCGGTAGAGACGAGACCGAGGTCGAACAGGACCTTGTGCCAGAAACGGCTGTAGAGCAGGTGGAGCACGGCGTGTTCGGCACCGCCCACGTAGAGGTCCACGGGCATCCAGTACTTTTCGAGTTCCTTTGCAACAAATGCGTCGCCGTTGCAGGCGTCGATGTAGCGCAGGTAATACCAGCAGGAACCAGCCCACTGCGGCATGGTGTTCGTCTCGCGGATTCCCTTGCGGCCGTTCTTGTCGGTCACCTGGAGCCATTCGGTGGCGTTTGCGAGCGGGGACTGTCCGCCGTCACCCGGCTTGTAGTCCTTGAGTTCCGGCAACAGCACCGGAAGTTCGGCGTCATCGACGGTAGAGATTTCGCCATCTTCCCAGTGGATAATCGGGAACGGTTCGCCCCAGTAGCGCTGACGGCTGAAGAGCCAGTCGCGGAGCTTGTAGTTCACGGTGGCCTTGCCGATCTTGTTAGCTTCAAGCCATTCGATGACCTTTGCGATGCCCTGCTTCTTGTTGAGGCCGTTCAGGCAGAGGGTTGCATTTTCGCTGTTGATGTAGGTGCCGTCGGCAGCCCAGCAGGCTTCGCCCTTGAGCACGAGAGGCTTCACGTCTTCGGGGCAGCTTGCATCGGGTTCCATGATGCAAATGACGGGCAGGTTAAACTTCTTCGCAAAGTCGAAGTCACGGGTATCGTGAGCAGGCACAGCCATGATGGCGCCCGTGCCGTAGCCGGTCAGAACGTAGTCGGCGACCCACACCGGAATCTTGGTGCCGGTGAGCGGGTTCACGGCGTAGCTACCGGTAAACACGCCGGTCTTTTCCTTCGCAAGTTCGGTACGGTCGAGATCGCTCTTCAAGGCAGCGGCGTGCACGTATTCTTCCACGGCGGCCTTCTGTTCGGCGGTCGTGAGTTCCGGCACCATCGCGTGTTCCGGGGCAACGACCATGTAGGTGGCACCGAACAGCGTATCGCAACGGGTGGTATAGACGCGGAGCTTCTTTTCGGTCGGCTTGCCGTTAGCGTCGGCAATCGGGAAGTCCACTTCGGCACCGAAGCTCTTGCCAATCCAGTTCTTTTGCATGTCCTTCACGCCCTGGGGCCAGTCGAGCTTGTCGAGGCCCTTCAGCAGGCGGTCGCCATACAGCGGGATGCGCATGAGCCACTGCTTGAGGTTACGGCGTTCCACTTCCTTGGTGCCGCACTTTTCGTGAGAACCGTCGTTCAAGACTTCTTCATTGGCGCACACAATCTTGCAGTGCTTGCACCACCACACCTGAGCGTCGGCGTAGTAAGCGAGACGCTTAGAGTCCTTGTACTTGCGGACTTCGGCGGCACCCTTGGCTTCCACTTCGGCCGGAATCGGGAGTTCTTCGATGGGGCGGCCCTTCTGCTGGTCTTCATCGAACCAGGTGCCGTAAAGGCGCTTGAAAATCCACTGCGTCCACTTGTAGTACTTCGGGTCAGTGGTGTTGACTTCCTTGTTCCAGTCGTAGCTTAAGCCGAGGCGCTTGATCTGGCGGCGGAAATTGTCGCAGTTCTTCTTGGTCGTGATGGCCGGATGCGTACCGGTCTGGATGGCGTACTGTTCAGCGGGGAGGCCGAAAGCGTCCCAACCCATCGGGTGGAGCACGTTGAAACCGCGGCTGCGCTTGTAGCGGCAGATGATGTCCGTGGCGGTGTAACCTTCGGGGTGGCCCACATGGAGGCCGGCGCCACTGGGGTACGGGAACATGTCCAGGCAGTAATACTTGGGCTTGGACTTATCTTCGCCCGTCTTGAAAGTTTGATGTTCTTCCCAGTAGGCTTGCCACTTGGTTTCGATCTCTTGCGGATTGTACTTTGCCATAATAGTCCTCAGCAGTGAGCAGTGAGCAATGAGCGCAATCTCAAAGCTCATAGCTTTTCAGTTTTTCGGGAACAAAAATAGAAAAAGCCCGGGAGAGCGGCTTGCAATCCCGGGGCGAGAAGTCCTTAAAAAGGGTCAATCACTTTTTCTCGTATCATTCAAATATAAAATTGCGTACATCCTTAATTGTCAGTTCTATTCCACTTGCCGGCATTGCACGTAAAATGACAGGTCATGGAATTGACTTCTTGGGTTCGGGCCTCGAGAGGCAAGAGCCCTTTCGTGGAATCTATTTTTCCTTCAGCGTCGCTGGTGCACGCCGCTTCCGGTGCAAGGCAATCGACTCGTTTCCACTCATTGGTTTCGCAGTGGTAGTAAGAAGTCTCGTATGCGGGCGTTGCGCCCACCTTTATGATTGTGTCGACCAGCGTCACATACGAATTCTCTTCTTCGATTGTACACGTCTTTGACGGCAAGGCAGAATGAAACTTAGACGATTCTTCCCATATTCCGTTCCCCGCATAGATATACATTTCCATGGAGGCTCCAACAAATGGCGCTTTTTTGCAAGTGTCGCCCACAGAGACTCCGGCGGTATCGCAAGTCAGCGACTGGCTCCTTTGCGTCCAAGAGCCCTGTTCGCATCTGTAGTAATCGTAAGCACCAAGTTTAGAATCCGGATTCAGCAAAGAATCAACCGCGCCCTCGTTCCCTACATTGCATTTCAGGAAATCGTAAAGGAATCGTTCACCCACATCTGCTATAGAAGGAATCCAAATGCTGTCCGGAGCATCATACCCGTAAACCATATCAGAAACTATCGACCATTTACCATTCTCGCACTTGTAATAAACCGATTTTGAGGCTTTGTCACAATTGTCCCCGTAGATAAAATATTCGCAGGTCTTATCGTATTCCTTCCTTATGTACTTGCCGTCAATTTCCAACGTTTTGTCGCAAGCCCTAAACTCATTGGGGTCAAAAGAATTTTCAACAGCAAAACGATCGTAAGAGTATTTCTCCACACTTTCCCATCCAGCAAAATCGCATTTACAATATATCGTGTCCCTATAGGTGTCATTGCCCCAAGAGACCATTTCGTATTGTCCAAAGTTTTCGGAATTGCATTTTTCCATCATGGCAGCGGAACAAGTAAGGGCGTTCCAGGTCCCGTCACCTGCATAGAAATATGTGGTCGGGGCATAAGACATTGAACCATCATCCAATTTCATACCGTTTCTTATGCAAGTATCGCCTTCAACCTTTCCAGCTATATCGCAAGTAGCCAACACGTTTCTTGAAATCCAGTCACCTTGTTCGCACCTGAAGTATCTGGTGTAGGTGAACAACGGGGCACGATAAACGGTTTGAGTAGAAACAACGAATGAATCAACAAGGCCTTCATTGTCATCATTGCATTTCGGGAAACTTTCTGAAGCAATAAAGATAATATCAGCTGCATCAGATATTGAATGATTATCCTCCCATTTTCCTTTCTTACACAGGTAATACTGATGGCGGGTTTCATAAATTCCATGCATCTCATCGGTCACTACAGAATACTCATAATCCAAATATCGCCCCTCACGAGCCTTGTTGCAGGAACCATATTCATCCGGATTAAAAATCTTTTTCGAGGAACTTGAAACAGCAAATTCCGTAGAAGAGGAACTCTCTGACGCGGAGAAATCACTCGACCCCGCGGCAACGGTGATGGCAGAGGCATCACTGGAAACGTTGTCACAGGCGATCAAGAAGAAAGCGAGCCCGCAAACCGCAAGACAAGCAATCTTGAGCATCATGTTTTTCTTAAAAAATATCAACATGGAAGGCCTCCTAATTACAAGTAACCTTTACAAAAAAAAATATAAAACGGAAATATCGCTAAACATTGTTACAAATAGTTTTTGTTGTAACCAACAACAATAAAAATTGTTGGCAACATCTTTTTTTTCACAAGAGTATCCCAAGAATACGTTTCATTCTTTTTCTGAAATTCGGAAAAAAGCTACAGGGGGCAAACATTTTTAGGTCAAAATCAGTCTTTTTTCCTAAAAAAGCATCAAAATGGCCATCAATCCTTAATTATATTCCATAATAACATATAAAAAAGCACCCCTACACCGCACTAATAAAAAGAATTAAAACTATTTTTATAACATGTTATCAAGACTTCACATATTTACAGCCATCTTTTTGTTGATGTGTGTCACATCATTCGGTCAAAACACTTATGAGACCGATGTCGATTCTGCATGGATTGCCTCCCAGAATGGCGGCAGGACCGAACTGAACGACGGGAACAACGAACCCAACCCGGACTGCATCGGTGACGGATGTGGCGAGACCACCTTCCAGACAAGGCAAGGCAACACACAGCAAAGTGAGGCCGCAAGCAGTGAAGACAAAGAAGATTGCACTCCGGCCGATTCAGCCAATCCGGACTGTGCAGACGGCACCGCCGATTCTACGGCCCCCAAGAAATCCGTCACTTATAACGAGGACTCCGACGCCTTGTACGTAAACGAGAACCGGGAAATTTACCGCGCCCGCAAGGAAGGCTTCTATACCTCCATCAACGTAGGGTTCCGCATGGGCGGCGGCGTAAACCTGCTTTTCGGGGACAAGTCCGACACCTGGAACCCCGGCTATCTCGGCAACTTTGGGTTGTTCGTCAGGATTCCGTTCGGTGCCCAGACTCTTAGGCTAATGACGGCGCTGGATTTCAGCTACCGCCGCTACCTGCACGAAGAAACCACGGAAATCAGCGAGAACGAAGCCTACGTCGAAATGTACATGTTCGAAATCCCGTTCATGCTCCGCTATATCGGCGAAGACGACGGATTCTTCTTCGGCATTGGTGGAGATTTGGGCCTCAAGCTCTCCGGATTCTCCGAATTCCGGCAAGAAACGAAGATTGACGGGAAAATGCAGAAAGACAAACGCGACAAGACTATCCCCACAAATGGTGTAGAACTGGGTGCCGTTGTCGATTTCGGTTACATTTTCAATGGGCATTTCGGGTTCGATTTCCGCATCGTGCAGTATTTCACCAACCTCGTAGACGAGGACAATTTGGCGGAGTCCACGCTGTTTGATTCCGATTTATGGCCTTTTAACGCTTCTTTCGGCATTTTTTACCAATTCTAATTTATTCATGAAACTACTGGCGGGCTCAAAAGAGCCCGTTTTCGCACATTTTTCGTAAAAAACAAATTACCAATATATTTTCTCAACGCTAATTTTTGAAGATATTTTTAGAGGAGCGTTGTTTACAATTAATATTGTTATAATTCAAGTATGAAAACGAAAACACTTTCCCTGATTTGTGCTTTTATTTTCGCGTTTTCTGGAGCCGTCTTTGCACAGGACGACGATTCGAATGATTGGATTGGTGGTGATTCCGATAGCCGCAGTAGACCTGCTAAAACCAGTTCCTACGACGGTGGAGATGACAGCGAATTCGCAAACGATGCAGACTACGCACAGGCATACGCCCGTTACAAGAACGAGGCTACGTCCAAGGCCGAAATCAACCGTCAGCGTACGGAAGGCTTCGCCCGTTCTATCATGCTCGGCGTTCGCGTCCAAGGCGGTACGAATACATTCTTCGGGAGCAATTCCGATGGATGGGGACTGGGCTGGCAAGCAGGTGGCGGCCTCATGGTCAAGATGCCCCTAGGCATCAAGGACTTGTTCATCGTTCCGGAACTCACGTTTAACTTCCGCCGCTACCTTTACGAGCAAAATACCGACTACGGTACGAACGAAGCCACCATCGATATCATGATGTTCGACATTCCGATTATCGCGCGGTATGTTCTCGAGGACTACAACCTGTACCTCGGCCTCGGCCTCAACATTGGCCTCAAGCTCACGGGTTCCTCGGAATTCGACATGAATATCGATGTGGGTAACGACAAGCATTACGACAACACCATCGCCACCTCCGGAGCCGAAGTGGGCGGAGCCTTCGATTTTGGCTACATGTTCAGCCGCTACGTTCATTTCAATATCCGTGTCGTACAGAGTTTCACCAACCTGTTGATTCCCGCCCGTACAGCACAGAAGGAAATCATGGATTCCACCTTGCTCACGTTCTACACGACAGCAGGTATAAACATCTTCTTCTAAGCGGAAATGGCTGTTAAAGGCTATGTACACTCTTTCATCACCGGGGCCGCATCAGACGGTCCCGGTGTTCGTTTTGCGCTGTTCACCACGGGCTGCCCGTTCCGCTGCCTGTACTGTCACAATCCCGACACCTGGAAACTTGAAGACGGCAACGCAACCGATTCCGACCACATCCTGGCCGAAATTTCGAAATACGCCGGGTTCCTGCGCATGGCAGGGGGGCTGACCATCACCGGCGGTGAACCGCTCGTACAGGCAGACTTCGTTCACGACATCTTCGAGCGGGCAAAGAACGAACTTCACCTGCACACGGCGCTCGACACACAGGGATTCCTCGCCGGAAACCTTCCCGACGAATGGTTTGACTGCGTAGACCTCGTGCTACTCGATATCAAGGAAATGAACCCCGAGACTCACCAGAGGCTCACCGGCAAGCCCCTCCAACCTACATTGGACTTTGCGCAGAGGCTCGCCCGCATGGGCAAGCCCGTATGGTTGCGCTACGTACTCGTCCCAGGCCTTACCGACAGCGACAAGGACCTGCAAGCCCTAGCCGACTTCATCCACCCGCTCAAGAACATAGAACGCGTAGAAGTGCTTCCCTTCCACAACATGGCCATCCACAAATGGGACGACCTCAAGATACCTTATACACTCCGCGACACGCCGAGCCCGACCACCGATCAAGTGGAGCATGCCAACTGCATACTTCAAAGCGCATTGCAATAGCGCAACCGATGAAAACAACTAAAAAGAGCATGCCGACCGGCATGCTCTAAATTTCATTGTGGCAGCAAGGCCTTTATTTCTTCGTTGCAGGCCTCTTGTAGCCGAACGACTTGAGCAGTTCATCCGTGGCATAGCGCGTATGACCGACATCTTCGTCCGGGAGCTTGCACTGCAGTTCGGCAACCGACTTGACCTCGGTCTTGAAGATATAGGCGCCCGTACCGAGCAGGCGACCTTCCTTCGTCACCACGTCGCCGTTCAAGTCAGGAGTCAATTCGAAGAACATCTTGGCTTCGCCGACATCGTTGATATAGTCCGGATCGTTCAATTCCTGTGTAAAGTTGTACCTGTTCAGGAAAGAGCCCAGGTTGGAATAAATCCAGACATTCACGTGCAACTTCATCTTGAACAGGTTGGCCTTCTTGCTATCGCCCTTGTATGCCTTGCGGAATTCAGAGGAGCAGTATTTGTTGACATACTCGTCAACAGTCACCTTCTCGCGGTCCCAGCCGCCACCGACATCAAGGTAAATCATGCCATCGCGTTCAATCAAGTCGTCCAAGGTGCAAAGACCCGCAGCCGGATTTTCGCCACAACGGGGAGTCACAGCGTCAAAGACAAGCGTCGGACCAAGATGGCCACCGTTAACCCCGGAATAGGGTTCCTTGCCATCACCCTTCTTCTTGCCAAAGGAACCGCCAACAAGCATCTTCGTTTCCTTGTCTTCCTTCGAATTGTACATACTTACCATAAACGACTGACCCTTCTTCGGCGGATTGTCGCCATAGTATTTCTGAACAGAGTCCGCATCGATGGTCGTGACCGGCTTTAAGACATACGCGTCAATGCTTTTCGGATTCTTCATAATCACAATCACGGTATCCGAACCTTCGTTGCCCGCCTTGTCGCGGTAAGTGCGCACAATGTAGTTCACACCAACCTTCAGGCCCTGAATGCCGAGAGTATCCTGAACGACACCGTCGACAGTCCATTCAACTTCCACACCATTCGTACGCACAAAGGACCTGTCTTCAGGCGAAGTAATCTTGACTACCGGAACAACCTTGTCCACCACGATAAAGATATTCTTCGTGGCTTCGTTGCCAAATACGTTCTTGTAAGTATAGCTGACCTGGTAGCCATAGTTACCCTCTTCGTTCTTGACAATTTCGCCCTGATTGTCCACAGCGTAGCGAACACCGACATGCCCGCCGAACTTATCGTCAAACTCATAGGAGTATTCGTAGAAACCTCCGTTGTCGTTTTCAATCAGTTCACCGGTAGTGCCGTTCACATGGTACGAAACCGTAACATCCTTGCCTCCGACGACCGTCTTGTACGCCACCGTCATCACGACATCGCCATCTTCGTTCTTGATGACGTTGCCCTTCTTGTCGGTGTTATAAGACACCGTCACGTCCTTGCCGTCTACCTTCTTTTCAAAAGACACTATGTAGGTCTTGTTGTTGACCAATGTCTTTGTCTTCTCGGCAGATTCGGAATCCTTCATCGTAATGTTCTTTTTCTTGGACACCTTCTTGATATCCGAGAGCGAACTCTTGATATTCAGCAGGGAATCCAGGCGGAGGTTCGTGTTGAACGTAGAATCCGTATTGGTCGCATTATCCTTGATATGAATACGGACCTCGTTCAGTTCGTGGTTCACATAGAAGTTCGTGTCGTTCTCGTCAACCTGTTCGACAATCGTCACGTTCGATATGAGAGCCGTATCTTCGGCAGTCTTCGAAATCGTCACCTTCGGGATAGAATTATCCACAATGACGACGACAGAATCACAGCCCGGCCTATCCTTGGTCGGATCATCGTAGCAGACCTTGACAATGTAGGTGCTGTCCTTCGGGAACTTTACAGTAGTATCCGGCTGCAGCTTGTTGTCGACAGTCCATTCAAAATCGATTTTCTTGGAATTGGTGTAAATCGTATCGGGTTCAAGCCAGAGAGAATCCTCGTCGCTTGCACGGGTAATCTTGACTTCGGGAACTTCGACAACGTTCTGCACCTTGATGGTCACATGTGCCGTATCGAGGCTACCGTCTTCACCTTTCACAACCACGACCAGCTCGTACTTCTTCTTGGTTTCGTAGTCAAGCGTATCGACAAGCTTGATTTTGCCCTTTTCAGTCACCTCGAATTCCTTGATCTTGGTAATGAGAGTCACCTTGACCTTGTCGTTCTCGGGGTTGTTGATAACAAGTTCGGCAAACGTCGTATCCGGCTTGGCATCTTCGCGAATGACAATGGTCGTGTCGTCAATCGTCGGGATTTCGCGAATATCGTCAATAAAGATTTTCACGATTGCCGTAGAAGAAGCTTTCTTCGAATCGGTCACGGAAACCTTCAAATCGTAACGGTTCTTGGTTTCGTAATCGAGGTTCGCGCCCTGCTTCACGGTGATGCGGCCAGAAGAGGAAATCTCGAATTCGCTGGACTTCTCGGCAAGCGAGAACACCAGCACAGAATCCGGATCTTCGGCATCGTGGGCCACTACGCGCCCGACCTTCGTCTTCGCAGGCGAGTTTTCAGCCACATGGAACTCGGCGGGTTCAATTTCCGGAGCCTCGTTCACGTCGTCCACGATAATCAGGAACCGGGCCGTATCGGACATGCTGTCCGTATCGGTCACGTAAATTTCCAGAACATAGCTAGTCGTCGTTTCATAATCAAGCACACCGCTCTTCTTCACGGAAATGCGGCCCGACTTGGACACATCAAATTCATCCGACGTTCCAACAAGAGCGAAAGTCAGCAGAGAATCCGCATCTTCCTGGTCCATGCCGATAGCCTTGCCGACAAGCGTCTTGGCCACGGCCGTTTCGGCCACGTGGAAGGTATCGGGTTCAATAACCGGAGCCTCGGGCACATTCTGCACCTTAATCTTCACCTTGCCCACGGAAGTCAAGCCCTTGAGGTCTTCGACCTGGATTTGCAACGTGTAGGACTTGGTACGTTCGTAGTCAATGTTCGCGCCCTTCTTCACGGTGATAATACCGTCTTCAGAGACATCAAACTCCTTTGACGATCCCACGAGGCTAAATAACAGTTGAGACGGGAGATCTTCGTCGTCGGTAGCCTTGATTTGGCCGACAAACGTGGATTCCGGAGCATTTTCCTTAATCTCGAACGTATCCGGTTCGATGACAGGAGCCTTGTTGACGTCGTTCAAGGTAATAAGCATCACCTCTTCGACCACAAGCAACTTGCTCGGCACGCTATAGTCAACAACCTGCACCGTCAAGGAGTAATCATTTGCGCCCGTATTGCTGTAGGTAAGCACTTCCTTCGTCGAAATCTCACCCGTCAGCGAATCAATGGCAAACTTGTCCGTATCGCCATCAATAGCGAAATACTTGTGCTTCTTGAACGCCTTGGCCGTATCCAGGTCGCCATCCTTGACGGGGCTTCCGTTCAAGACGGTTCCAACAGGTTCCAGCTCGTCAACATCGAACTTCTGCTGCACAACCGTCGGCTTTTCGTTCACGTCGTTGACGTTTATAATGACAAGCATTTCATCGGCAGATTTCGGGTCCCTGTTATCGGTCACGCGGACTTTCACCTGGTACACAGCAACCTTCTCGTAATCAAGCGAATCCATTGCCACCGTGATTTCACCTGTCAGCGAATCGATTTGGAAGAACTTTCCTGAATTCTTGGAAACCGGAGTGAGCGAGTAAACGAGTGTATCCTTTTTCTTGATCAGGTTGTCCTCGTCCTTGGCATAGATAGCAACAGAACCCACAAGCGTACCCACCGGAGAATTCTCGTCTACACCGACAGTCACCGAGCTCGAGTCAAATGTCGGAGGATCGTTCTTGTCGTTGATATGAATCTTGAGAACCGCAGTGTCAGCAAGGTTAGACGGGAAGCCCATTTTCTTTCCATTATCCGTGGCAACCACATACATATAGTAGACGCTATCCTTTTCGTAGTTGAGGACAGAATCCTTAAGAGTGATTTCGCCACAGAAATAGCCCTTGTCGCATTTCGAGCTGGAGGCAATCTTGAAGACGCTCGTAGCACCCGCCGTGGAATCCAGGAGCTTGTAGCTCATCTTTGTCCAGAGGTCTTCATCCGTAACCTTGACCTTACCGACAGAAGTACCACTCGACGAGTTTTCGTCAATGTAGAGGTCAGCGGTTACGATGTCCGGCTTTTCGTTTACATCGTTAACCTTGATGGTCACATCGGCCGTGTCACTGGAAATTCCGTCCGTCACGGTGACTTTGAACGTGTAGAGACTATCCTTTTCGTAATCGAGTTTCGCATTGCTCTTCACGACCACTTTAATTTCCCTTTCAGACACCTTCTGGAATTCGAACGGGACGCTAGAGCCGGACGGTAGTAGCATATCGAATGTCAATTTATCCTTCAAGTCTTCGTCTTCAGCCTTAATCGTTCCGACAAGCGTTCCCGCCGAGGAATTTTCTTCGACTTCAAAGTCGAAAGGCCTATTTTCAAGATACGGTGGATCGTTCTCGTTTGTCACCACGATGGTCAACTTGGTCGTAGCGGAAAGATCCTTCTTGTTATCGAAGAAGCTCTGTTTTGAACCGTTGTCCTTCACCGTCACAACAACTTCGAACGTATGGCCGGCATAGGGCTGGCCCAGCATACCCGAAGTTGCCACCAAGACGTTGCCCTTGTTACTTGCAGACGAAATACTGAACAATCCGGTCACTTCAACCTTGTTCGATGCATCCGTCACATCGTAAACCTTGCCAAGCGAATAAGTCAGAACCGTGGCCGGCTTGACCTTGGTATCTTTATCCTTCGCCTCAAAAATCCATACCGTGTCACCGCCACTATACTTCTCGTTGATTCGTGAGGTGTAACTAGCCTTGTCGAAGGACGGGGCTTCGTTGATGTCCTTGACATGGACCGTCAAGTTCGCCGTATCCTTAGCCAAACCATCGTTCACAATGACATAGATATTGTAAACCGTGTCCATCGTCTCGTAATCCAATTCCTTATTGGTCTTGACGTAGGCACTGTCCTTACCCGAAACCGGCACAATGTCGAACGGCAACGTCTTGCCATTCTTAGACACAATGCTGAAAGTGAGAGAATGGTTCTTGTCCTGGTCGGTTGCCTTGAATCCAACCAAGAATTCACCGGCACTCCCATGTTCCTTGACATTCACGTCCGCAGCAACCGGGCCAATGACAGGAGGATCGTTCTTGTCGTTGACATTAATCGTCACGACAGCCGTATCCGACATGTCCGGCGGGAAGCCCTTGCTCTGTCCGTTATCCGTCGCAATCACATACATGTAGTAGGTTGCGGTCTTTTCAAAGTCCAGCACGGAATCCTTGAGCTTGATGTCCCCGCAGAAATACCCCTTGTCGCAACTGGATGCCGGAGTAATCGTGAACACGTTGGCAATGTTCTTCGTGGAATCCTTGAGCGCATAGCTCATGACCGTCCAGGTATCCACATCCTTCACCTTGACCGTGCCCACAGGTTCTCCCTTGGGAGAATCTTCATCCACATCGAACGTGTAGTCGGCAATGACAGGCTTTTCGTTCACATCCTCAATATTGACCACCACATCGGCAGTATCGCTAGCCACACCGTCCGTCACACGCACTTTGAACGAGTAGGATTTTTTCGTCTCGAAATCGAGCGCGCCGTTCACAGACAGCTTATACTCGCCCTTTTTCACGGTCGCAATAGTGAACGGAATCGAAGAAGTGATAATGCTGAGAGTCATATCATCTTCGGTGTCCTCATCCGAGACCTTGATATCGCCGAAAAGCGTTTTGAGCGAAGTATTTTCCTTGACGCTGAACGTGTATTTATCCTTGTCAAAGACCGGAGGATCGTTGACATTCCCGATTTTGACTGTCACCTTGACGTTTCTGGAAAGATTCTTCTTGTTCACGGAGAAGTTCTGTTCTTTACCATTATCCGTAGCTTTGACAGTCACCTCATAATTATGGTTCGCATAAGATTGGCCCAACATTCCACTGATGGAAGGATCTATGGTAATTTCTCCAGTTGAAGAATTGACGGTGAACAAGCCCGTTACTGCAGTAGAGCCATTCGTCACGTCGTTAACACTCACCAAAGAATACGTAAGCACGGTCTTCGGGGTAGCCTTGGTGTCCTTATCCGCTGCAGTCACCTGGCCAACCAGATCGCCACCCTTGTACTTCTCGTCGATGGAGAATTCATAACTGGACTGCGCAAAAGTCGGGGTTTCGTTCACGTCCAGAATGTTGATTGTGAGCATTGCCGTATCGCGGCCACTAGTTCCATCGTCGGCGATAATGCGGAGATTGTACACCGTCGGCTGGGTTTCGTAGTTAATGCTCACCACCTTGATGTAAGCACTATCGCTGTCTGTCAGGGCGACGAGCGTAAACGGAAGCGACGTAGAACCATCCGTAGATTCCATACGGAACGTCACATGCTGGCCGGCATCTTCGTCGGTCGCCTTGTACTCGATAAAGATGGAATCCTTAGGAGCGTGTTCGCGCACAGAAATTGTGGTATCCCCACGCAAGATCACCGGCGGATCGTTCTGGTCTTGAACATCGACATGCACCACGACCGTATCGGTAAGCTTCTTCGAACGGTCGCCCGGCACACCGTTGTCGGTCACGATGATTCTCATTTCATATGTCTTTTGCTTTTCGTAATCCAGCGTAGCTGCTTTCACCGTGATAACACCAGTCTTAGAGTTGATCTGGAACACGCTGGATGGGTTCCCGGATATGTTTTCAAGCTTGTACTTGAGGGTATCCCCATCATCTCGGTTCGAATCAACGCTATCCTGGGCTGTAATTGTGCCGACTTTAACACCAACCGCAGAATTTTCTTTAACCGTCAGATGCAATTTCGAATCCGACGACACTGCGTTTGTGATTTCAGGCTTGTCGTTGACCGGATTCATCGCGATAGTCATCGTGAAAGTATTCTTCGAGGCCTCACCATAATCATCGACAATCCTGTATGTGAAGGTCGAATACTTGAATTTTGGATCCGTCGTAGTAGAATCACCAAATTCGTTCAGACCGCTCACGTAGGTCAACTTCCCAGATTTGATGTCCGCAGAGCTAATGACGCTTCCCGCATCGACAGCCGCCACTCCATTTTTGAGAGACCCCTTCGTAGGAGCATTTACAATCTGGACCTTGTAGTCCGTCATCGGAGTAAGAACCACATTATTGATATTGCTCGTCGCCTTGTAGTAAGCCGGGAAAGATTCAATCTTGAAGGGGACATCCTCATAACCGATGGAATCACCCACACCACTTACAATCGTGGTAATGGTCGTGTCCTTGCCACTAGGTTCGCTGTCATTGTCCTCGATGTAGATTTTGAAGTCTCCGGAACGGGCTCCATTCTCCAAGACACCACCGGTAATGTCCAAAATCCGCAGATAGAAAAACTCTGTATTTTCAGCCAGAGCATCGTCCGTAGCGGTTAAGGTAATCGGGGTTTCCAAAGATTTTCCATCAGATTTGAATGTAGCCGACTTAGAGCCATTATTAGAGCACAGCGGGACTCCACTTGTATTGAGGTCGGCCTGTGCAGCAGCCGTAATGACAGAACCCGTCTTCCCTGTTTTTCCCTGATTTACATTCGCTTTTTGATCAAAGGCAATGCAATATTTAATCGTCACCGGGACCGAGGGAGCCTTGTCCAACTGGACATTCAATGTTTCACTCGTTCTTCCTTCATGAAGGCTTCCCGAAGCCAAGGCCGTAGAATTGATTACCGGAGGATCGAATGGCACATAACGGAACTGGTCAGCCTTGAAATCCGAATTGATGTAGATACTTTTTGCAATCAACTGGCCCGCAAAACTCATGTGCTGCTGGATTCTAATATCCGATGAAGAAATGAGCGTTCCCTGCATAATTCTATTATCACCCGCAGGAAAGGACACTCCATTTTTGAAATAAACAAGGAGGTCGCCATTATATTCTGAATTCTTAGCCGCATCAGAAGCCGATACACTCCAAGTCTTGCTGCTGGAGTTCCATTGAGTAGTGGGCTTCGCATAAATGACTTTAAAAGAAGTCTTACTCGACAAATCAACATTACCCGTAATAAAAATACGGGTCGGACGACCGCCTGGGGGCATCGCCACATAAAGGCTTGCATCATTTGAGAGTTTCAAACTAGATATATTGACATCATAAGCGGTAGAACCTGACGGCACATGAATAAAGAGACTATTACTACTACCATCACGAGTAATCGATCCAAGCGAAGCACTATACGTATGAGAACCGACCGTCGGTAAGGAAAGATCTGAATCTACCCGCGGAACAATTGCACAAGAATCAACAGCATTTCCATGATTTAAACTGATATGCGAGCTCATGCTCGTAACACAATATGGTCCATAAAAATAGTTGCTATGGCGACTATTATCTGCGATTGTAAATGTCGCAAAGCGGAACGGCCCCGTTATAATCGTATCACTTCCATTTGCATTCGTGAAATTTCCGGCAAAAAGAAGCGGGCCACCCAAAGAATGCTGATCGTTTATAAATTGGAGGCCGCCTTTTGGGGAACCTACAAAACCAACCGTATCGGTTATATGGACGTCCGATTCAAAAGTAATTGCCGGTGTAGTTGCACCACTTCCTAAAGCCCACAGTTTGTACTTCATGAGCTTGTCCCACTTGGCAGCATCAGCACCGGAACTTCCGAATGAGAACGGGGCCACCGGCACATTCGCGGCCATGGCATAAGCAAGCAAACCCGAAATGGATAGTAAAATCAAAGCCCGATGCATTTTAGATGCGATTCTGGACATTCTCAGCATACATTCTCCCGTGTTACCCAAACATCTCCCCCTTTACCAGGATATAAGGCAACGCAAATATACAAACAAAAGCGGCTCCAAAAAAAGGAACCGCTTCAATTTTAAGGGAAAAAGGCCTCACCTACTAGTAAATGAACAACATTTCGCGGTACTTCGGCAGCGGCCAAAGTTCGTCGGGCACGACCTTCTCGAGGCTATCCACCACCTTGCGGAGGTCCGCAATGGCCGAAATGATGCCCTCATGTTCACCATCCAGGGCTGTTTCTACGGCAGAAACGGCATCCATGAGCTTGCTACAGCCTTCGCCCAGCGATTTCGCATAGCCGTCCAGACCGGGGAAACCCTGGTTCAGCGCCATTTCGTTCGTCCTGAGCGCACCGGAATAGGCCTCGACTACCTTCGGCAAGATGACGTTTTTGGCAAGGTCGCGGGCAATTTCGCCCTCGATGTGGATGCGCTTGTGGTAATCCTCGATGTTCACCTCGTAGCGGGAACGCATCTCGGCACGGTTCATCACCCCGTACTTCTCGAACAGGGCGATGTTTTCGTCCTTGACGAGCGCCTTGAGGGCTTCCATGGAGGTGCGGATGTTCGGGAGGCCGCGGCGTTCCGCTTCCTTCACCCATTCGTCGGTATAGCCGTTGCCGTTGTAAAGGACGCGCTTGTGTTCCTTCACAATCTTTTGCAGCAGTTTCTGGAGGCCCGTGTGGAAGTTCTTCTCGTCGAGCTTTTCGAGCTGCTCGGCAATCATGTCGAAGGCTTCGGCCACAATCGTGTTGAGCACGACGTTCGGCTCGGAACAGCTCTGGCTGGAACCGGGGGCGCGGAATTCGAACTTGTTGCCGGTAAACGCAAACGGCGAGGTACGGTTACGGTCGGTGGCGTCGCGCGGGAGCGGCGGCAGCATGTCGGAGCCGAGCTTCATGGCACCGGCTTGCTTGCTGGACTTGGGCACGCCTTGCTCAATTTGGTCGATCACGTCCATCAGCTGGTCGCCCAAGTAGATGGAGATGATGGCCGGAGGCGCCTCGTGCGCACCGAGACGGTGATCGTTGCCCGCGCCGGCACAGGTCATGCGGAGCAAGTCGGCATGGGTATCCACGGCGTAAATGATGGCGCACAGCGTCGTGAGGAACACGGCGTTCTGGTGCGGATCCTTGCCCGGATTGAGCAGGTTGCCCTTGCCGTAAGAAAGGCTCCAGTTGTTGTGCTTGCCCGAACCGTTCACACCGGCAAACGGCTTTTCGTGCAGCAGGCACACGAGCCCGTAACGGTCCGCCACGTTGCGGAGCGTTTCCATAATCATCATGTTGTGGTCGCAAGCGAGGTTCACGTCCTCGAAAATCGGGGCAAGTTCGAACTGCGCGGGGGCGACTTCGTTATGGCGGGTCTTGGCCGGGATGCCGAGGCGCCACAGTTCCTTTTCCACATCGTTCATAAAATTGAGGATGCGGCTCGGGATGCTGCCAAAATAGTGGTCGTTCATCTGTTGGTGCTTCGCGGGAGTGGCGCCAAAGATGGTGCGGCCGGCCTGGTACAGGTCGGGGCGTTGCAGGTAGAAGCGCTTGTCAATCAGGAAGTATTCCTGTTCGGCACCGAGCGTGACGGTCGTCTTCTTGGGGCCCGCCTTGAAGCAGGTCATGAGGCGGCGAGTGGACTTGGAAAGCGCCTGGAGGCTACGGAGCAGCGGGGTCTTCTTGTCCAAGGCCTCGCCGGTATAGCTGCAGAACGCCGTCGGGATGCAGAGCGTGGCTCCGTTGCCGTGGCGCTTGATGAATGCCGGGCTCGTCGGGTCCCAGGCGGTGTAGCCGCGGGCTTCGAACGTAGAGCGAAGGCCGCCGCTCGGGAAGCTGGAGGCGTCGGGCTCACCCACAATGAGGTTCTTGCCGCTGAGGGCCATGATGGCCTTGCAGCCGCTCGGTTCAAGGAAACTGTCGTGCTTTTCGGCGGTAGAGCCGGTCAGCGGCTGGAACCAGTGCGTAAAGTGCGTGGCTCCGCGATCCATGGCCCACTTCTTCATGGCGTGGGCGACGTCGCCAGCGATGTTCGGGTCGAGGGCGACCCCTTCGTCGATCGTGGCGAGGAGCTTTTCGCAGATATCCTTCGGCAGGTAGCTGCGCATGGTGTCGGCGTTGAAAACGTCTTCACCATAAAAGTCGATGTTGACCGGTTCGGCCGGTTTTACCGGCGCCGGTGTGGCAGTAGCAATGTCGTAAATAGCTTTTGTGCGGTTCATGAAAGGAAAAATAGAAATGAAGCGGACCCGCCTGTAGGGAAAAAAGCGCTCTTTTTCTCCATTTTTCTTTACATTTATGTAAAAAATCAATGAATTTTACATAAATGTAACACACAGAGGCGAAAAGATGCTATTTTATAGGCATCAATTCTCTCCTAGATAGCCTCTTCCGGTTGCGGAAGGGCTCAAACCATTCCGGGCGGGGTCTCTCCGCCCGGAACGGTTTTTCAGAGGAAACAGTGCAAGTTCAGGATATCGAAACCGAAGCTTTGAGCGAAATTGAGCAAGCCCTCCGCCAAAAAAGGGCCAAGCCGGAGCTTTTTGCCCAAATCCGCGATATCCTCACCGGAAAGTTCGCAGAAATCGGCCAAGAATACCAATCTATCAACGACAAGCTGCGCGACCTTATCGAAGAAAAGCCCGGCGAGCTCATCGGCAACTCCCGCGAAATGCGCGAGGTTTCAAAGCGTGTCCGCCACATCGCGAACTCCGAAGCAACCGTTCTCATCCGCGGGAAAACCGGGACAGGCAAGGAGCACGCGGCCCGCAGCATCCACCTGCTTTCCGACCGCAAGGATAAGCCATTCGTCTTGATGAACTGCGACTCGCTGAACGACGACCCAGGAGCGAACAACTTTGAGAGCGAGCTCTTCGGCTACGAACGCGGGGCCTTCGCCGGAGCGACCAGCAGGCACATCGGCAAAGCGGAACACGCACGCGAAGGCACCCTCTTCTTGGACGAAATCGGCAAGCTCGGGCGGGCGGCACAGGCAAGGCTTTTGCAGTTCGTCCAGGAACGCGGATTCTGCCGCCTAGGCAGCAATATCTACCAGCGCTGCAACGCACGCATCATCGCATCGACCAGCATGAACCTGGAACAGATGCTGCAAGAAGGGACCTTCCGCGAAGACCTGTACTACCGCCTGAACATTTTCCAAATAAACTTGCCGGACCTCGCCCAGCGCAAGACCGACATATTGCTGCTCGCCGACCATTTTATCGAGAAGATGAACCTCAAGTACGGCAAGGGAATCCTGCGCCTGAGCTCCCCCGCCATCGACATGCTCATGAGCTACCACTGGCCCGGCAACGTGCGAGAACTCGAAAACTGCATCGAGCACGCCTGCCTCGCCACCACCGACACTTGCATCAACGCGCACGACCTGCCGCCGACACTGCAAACGGGCAGCGCGAGCAACACGGCCCTCATCCGTAACGACAAGACTCCCCTCGCGACCATTCTCGACAACTTTGAGCGCGAAATATTGAACGAAGCGCTCAAGCGCAACGACGGCAACCTGAGCGCCGCCGGCCGCGAACTCTCCGTGAGCCCGCGAATGATGCATTACAAGGTAAAACGGCTGGGAATCGCTTAAGATTTTTCCA
>JAEEGI010000727.1_pt1 | contig 90495 bp, 82 predicted proteins | sample 8958751 | NCBI WGS metagenome assembly JAEEGI01 (sample SAMN16246545, study PRJNA631951) | gut metagenome | biome: gut microbiome; feature: rumen; material: KS-attached | host: Bos | place: Iran: Karaj | collected 2018-10 | reverse complement strand
ACCCACAGATACAGCCCTTGCGATTTGCAGAGGTGACGTGCTTTATAGAATCAAAGACAACATGCATCCTTTTGGTATAACTGGTAAAAATGTAGCGCAGAAATTTGCATTATACGCACTTATGGCGCCACCAGAAGAGATCCCCTTAGTTATTCTTCGTGGACCTGCCGGATGTGCTAAGACTTTCCTTTCTTTAGCTGCCGGTCTTGATGAGAGTTATAGTCAAGGTGGTAGAGGCGATGTGAGATATCAGAAGGTTATGATTACAAGAAATAATGTTTTATCAGATGCTGATATTGGTTATTTGCCAGGTACACTTGAAGAGAAGATGGGACCACTTGTTGCTCCATTTATTGATAACTTAGAGGTTTTACTTAAGGGCAATGAGAAAAATGAGTCAATGGATATGATTCATACGCAAATTGATGATTTATTAGAGGATGGAATCCTTGAAATTTGTTCAATGGCATACATGAGAGGTCGTTCAATTACAGGTTCTTATCTAATTATTGATGAGGCACAGAATGCCACTGTTGGTCAAATTTTAGAGATTATTTCAAGAGCAGGTATGGGAACTAAAGTTATTGTTGCTGGTGATCCAGACCAGATTGATAATCCTAAACTAGATAAGATTAATAACGGTCTTGTATTTGCTGCAGAGAAGATGAGAGGTAGCAAGCTTTGTGCACAGCTTGTGTTTGATAGAAACGAATCTGTTCGAAGCCCACTTGCTATGGAAGCTGCCAAGAGACTTACTCTTTAGGCTTTGGAAAATGTAACAAATTCCTACTGATTAAAACCGTTGAAAATGTATAAAGCGTAGTAAAAAGTTAAGCTTTAAGCCTACTTTTTGCTACGCTTTTTTGAATAAATGTGACGTCTAAGAAACATGTTAATCTCTGCACCAATAAAGATTATTAGGAGACAGAAATATACCCACATTAAAGCAATTACAAGTGTTGTAAGACCGCCATACATAATTGATAAGTTTGGTGAATTCTCTACCCATAAAGAGTATAAATATGAAAATAAAATCCAACCGGCAGCTGCAAAAACACCTCCTGGAATTTCCTTTAGAAAGTTGGTGCTTTTTCGTGAAATTATGGTAAATACTGAGGTAAATAAAATACTTAAAATTATTGGTAACAATAAATTTTTGCTAAAAAGGATAGTTCCAAAAATATCTGAGATAAGAGGAATGTGATTTAAATATTTAAGTATGAACATGAAAATGTAATTACCAAATACGAGAAAACAAAGAGTTGCAGCTATTATAAATACAAAAATTATGGCTGAAATGCTAGAAATAATACGCATAATGAGCCAATTTGGATAGTCTTGGATTTCATATATTTGGTGTAGACCCTTTATCATTGCAAAAAAGCCTTTTCCTGCTGCCCATATTAGAGCAATAGCTGTAAGTACAGTTATTGAAGCTGATGATTGATAGGCACTAGTTATAAAGCTAGTAATTATTGGCTTTAGTGATACAGGAAAAATTGGAACAATATAGTCTATTAAGTCTTTGCTGGTAATTGGTAAATATCTTATCAAACTTAGAAGGGCCATTAAAAATGGGATGATACTAAGAATGATGAAATAACAGGCACTAGAGGCGTACTCAGAAACCCTGTCATTTGCAAGTTTATCAGCACAGTCAATAAAAATATGATAGAACTTTTTTGATTCTATATTTTTCTTGGCATTATCTAATTTCTTTTTCATAAATGATTTATTTATCCCCGTTTTTTAAATTAAGCGTTAGAATATTAGTTTAAGAAATACTAATATTTATCTTATGTTTTTATTATACCTAATTTTCTTAATCTTGCAATAATAGTTTATTTTAGGTAAAATATTAGGGTTATGTAGGGCAATTTAGATATTGCTTTTATCTATAATGCTAACGAAATTTTAAAGGGAAGATAAAATATGAGTATAAGTGTAAAATTACAGGTGTTTGAGGGGCCACTTGATCTTCTGCTTCATTTGATTGATAAAAATAAGGTTAATATTTATGACATACCTATTTCCATGATTACTGAGCAGTATATGGAATATGTGGATGCGCTAAAGGACGAGGATTTAAACGTTGTTTCGGAGTTCCTTGTTATGGCTGCCACACTTCTTGATATTAAGGCGAAAATGCTTCTTCCTCGCGAGGTTAACGAAGAAGGCGAAGAGGAAGATCCAAGAGCTGAATTAGTTGAAAAGCTGCTTGAATATAAGCTTTTTAAGGCAATGGCTATGGAACTTAAGGACAAGCAGATGGATGCTACAAAGTCTTATTATAGAAAGGAGAGTATTCCTCCTGAGGTAAGTAACTACACTCCACCAATCGATTTAAATGAGGTGGTGTCAGGCATCGATTTGACTAAGTTGAATGCAATTTTCCATGATGTACTTCGTCGTAAAGAGGAGAAGATTGATCCTGTTAGAAGTAAGTTTGGTAAGATTGAAAAAGAAGAGGTATCTATGAGTGAGAAGTTAGTAGATATCAAGGCTTTTATGAAGAATTATAAGGCCTTTAGCTTTAGAGAATTACTAGATGCTAATTCAAGTAAGGTTGCGGTTATTGTTACATTTTTAGTAATACTAGAACTTATAAAGACAGGTTTTGTAACCGTTAGACAGGACAACACCGCAGATGACATATTTATTACAGTAATTAATGATCCTGATTTAATCGAGGACATAGAGGAGGATTAATAAATGACCATAGAACAGACAGAAGCTGTTATTGAGGCAGTTTTATTCACAATGGGTGATTCAGTTTCTGCAGAACATATAAGTGTTGCTATTGAACATGATGTGGATACAACAATTAAGCTTATTCACAACATGATGGACAAGTACGAAGCCGAGGATAGAGGAATTCGCATTATTGAGCTTGATGGTAAATTCCAGCTTTGCACAAAGCATGAGTACTACGATAATTTGATTAGAGTTTGCTCACAGCCTCGTAAATATTCACTTACAGATGCAGCTCTTGAGACTTTATCAATCGTTGCTTACAAGCAGCCAATCACTAAGATTGAGATTGAGAAGATCAGAGGCGTAAACTCAGACCATAGCGTTAGTAAGCTTGTGGAGCTTAATTTAATCAAGGAGGTTGGAAGACTTGATGCTCCAGGTCGTCCAATGCTTTTTGGTACAACAGAGGATTTCTTAAGAAGCTTTGGAGTTTCGTCTATTGATGAACTTCCTACAATTTCTGAGGACATGGTTGAGCAATATAAGGAAGAGGCAGAACTTGAAATTGCCAAGGAAGATTTTGATAATAATCTAGATTCTGGCGAGGAACAATTGACACTTAATATTTAATTGAATACAATTTAAGCGTTAGAAATTTTTAGGAGTAAATGTTATGTTAGAGATTAAAGATCTTTCTTATCAGGTTGAAGATGAGAAGGAAAAGACTAAAGAAATTATTGACCACTTAGACCTAACTGTTGAAGATGGTAAATTTATCGTAATTACAGGACCTAACGGCGGCGGTAAGTCAACTCTTGCCAAGCTTATTATGGGTGTGAACACTCTTACATCAGGTAAGATTATTTTAGATGGTGAAGATATTTCAAATCTTAATATCACTGAGAGAGCAAAGAAGGGTATTAGTTTTGCCTTCCAGGCTCCAGTACATTTTAAAGGAATCAGAGTTGTAGACTTACTTAGACTTGCTGCTGGCGAGAAGATTACTACAATTGAGGCATGTGAGTACCTTTCAAAGGTAGGCTTATGTGCTAAGGACTATGTTAATCGTGAGGTAAATGCATCTCTATCCGGTGGTGAATTAAAGCGTATTGAAATTGCTACAGTTCTTGCAAGAGGAACAAAGCTTTCAATCTTTGATGAGCCAGAAGCTGGTATTGATCTTTGGAGTTTCCAGAACCTTATAAAAGTTTTTGAAAATATGAGACAGGAAATCAAGGGTACAATTATTGTTATTTCCCATCAGGAACGTATCTTAAACATTGCCGATGAAATCGTTGTTATTGAAAATGGTAAGGTTAAGAAGAAGGGTTCAAAGGACGAGATTTTACCTGAATTACTTGGTACACCTGCTGCAGCTAGTATTGCATGTGAGAAATTAGGAGGTGATAAGTAATGGAGATTAATGCTATTCAGAAGAACATTTTACATGAAGTTGCTAATTTAGACAGCATTCCACAGGGGGCTTATAATATTAGAGCTAACGGTGAGAGCGCTGCAAGAAATACAACTGCTAATATTGATATTGTAACAAAGAAGGATAAGCCAGGTATTGATATCATTATTAAGCCAGGTACTAAGGGTGAAAGCGTACATATTCCAGTTGTTTTAACTGAGAGTGGCCTTAAGGAAATGGTTTACAATGATTTCTACATTGGTGAAGGCGCAGATGTAACTATTGTTGCAGGTTGCGGTATTTCAAACTGTGGTGATCAGGATTCTGAGCACGATGGTATCCATTCTTTACACGTTGAAAAGAATGCTAGAGTTAAGTATGTTGAAAAGCACTACGGTGAAGGCGATGGCAAGGGCTCACGTGTCCTTAATCCTGTTACTAATGTTTATCAGGAAGAGGGCAGCTACGTTGAGATGGAGATGGTACAGGTTAAGGGTGTTGACTCTACTGTTCGTACTAACTATGCTGAACTTAAGGCTGGTGCTACACTCCTTATTCATGAGGCTTTAATGACTCATGGTGAGCAGAAGGCAACATCAGATTATAAGGTTGTTTTAAATGGTGAAGGTTCATCTGCTGATGTAGTTTCTCGTTCTGTTGCAAAGGACGATTCTGAGCAGATTTTCGAAGTTTCAATTGAAGGTAATACAGCATGTAACGGTCATGCAGCTTGTGATGCAATTATTATGGGTAATGCTCACGTTGTTGCTATTCCAAAGCTTGATGCGAAAAATGTTGATGCTGCACTTATTCATGAAGCTGCCATTGGTAAGATTGCTGGTGATCAGTTAACAAAGCTTATGACTCTTGGTCTTACAGAAGAAGAGGCAGAAGAGCAGATTGTTGCTGGTTTCTTAAGATGATTATTTTGAATTGTAATCAAATTAATTCATAAAATGTATAAAATATTTTTTGATAGGCCCCAATAATTAGTTTATTGAGAGTCTTGACTATTGTTTTATATAATAACTAACGAACAATAACATATCACATTGTAACTAAATTAGAGACTAACTCTTTCGAGTTTTGTCTCTAATTTTTATGTGTATTTGTTTTTATAATGGACTGGGAGGTTTATAAAATTTATGAAAAAAAGGGAGATGTATTATGCCAACAGGAATAATTATTAATGTCTTGTCAGTTTTTATAGGAGGAATTGTAGGTACATTTGCAGGCCACTTACTAAGCCTAGACTTTAAGGAAAAACTAAATATGATTTTTGGCGCCTGCGCAATGACCATGGGAATCAATGCTATAACTGAGATGGAAAATATGCCAGCTGTGATTTTCTCAGTGGTTGTGGGAACTGCCCTTGGCCTTGCAATTCACTTTGGAGATAAGATTACTTGGGCTTGTTCTAAAATGGAGCTTGTGGTTTCTAAGTTTGTTCACCAGAAGTCAACAGGTCTTTCAGAGGAAGAGTTTAGTAACACACTTGTAACTATCATCGTATTATTTTGCGCAAGTGGAACGGGAATTTATGGCTCAATCGTATCAGGAATGACAGGAGATCAGTCAATTCTATATTCAAAATCTATTCTTGATTTCTTTACAGCAATTATTTTTGCATGTTTACTTGGTGCAGTAGTTTCTGCTATTGCAATCCCTCAGTTTGTAATTTTTATGATTTTATTCTTACTAGCAGGAGTGATTTATCCCCTTACAACACCTGCTATGATTGGGGATTTTAAGGCTTGCGGCGGAATTCTACTTCTTGCCACTGGCTTTAGAATGATTAAGGTGAAAATGTTTCCAACAGCGGACATGATAATAGCTATGATACTTGTAATGCCTGTAAGTTATTTCTGGACTAGTGTGTTAGGAATGTAAATTTTTTACAAATTTTGGTCAGCTTTTGCTGGCCTTTTTTTATTGCAATTATTTTTGTATAATAAGGACTAGAAAAAGAAGGGAGTATTTTATGGTTATAGCAGTTAGTGCTTGTCTACTTGGACAAAATTGTAAATATAATGGTGGGAATAATAGAAACGAAAAAGTTTTAGAATATATAAAGGGACATGAGGTAATTCCTGTCTGTCCTGAAGTTTTTGGTGGACTTCCAACACCTAGAGAACCATCAGAAATTGTTAATGGTGTGGTTCGTCACAAGGATGGAGTATCAGTAGATAAGGAATTTAGAGAAGGGGCACGTATTGCCCTTGAAAAGGTGTTAAATTCTAGAGCAGAGCTTGTAATTTTACAGTCTAGAAGTCCTTCCTGTGGGCCTGATACTATCTATGATGGTACATTTTCAAAAAAATTAATTCCTGGAGATGGTGTTTTTGTGCAGCTTCTAAAAGAACACAATATTAAATATATCGACGTTAAGGATTTATAAAAAAATTACTTGCCATAAGACTATACATTCATTAGAATTAAGAAAGATTATAAACAAATATTGATGCCTATGGCCACCGGGTTGTGGGAGTAACATCATTTCTTTACCGTTAGGTCTTAGAAGGTGAGAAAACTAAATTTAAGGTAAGGAGAGTTAAAGATGTTTAGAAAAATGAGAAGATTCAAGCAACAGTTAGAAAATGATGAGTGTATTGAGATTTTAAAGAATACCAAAAGAGGCGTTCTATCTTTACTTGGGGATGACGGTTATCCTTATGGAATGCCTATTAATCATTTCTATTCTAGTGAGGATGGAAAGATATATTTTCATGGAGCTAAGGAAGGCCATAAGATTGATTCTATTAAGGCCTATGAGAAGGCTAGTTTTTGCGTCTATGATGAGGGCTATAGAAAAGAAGGCGATTGGGCCCTTAATATAAAGAGCGTTATTGTTTTTGGAAAAATCAGACTTGTGGAGGATGAAGAAACAGCTAGAATGATTTGTACAGAGCTCGTAAAGAAATTTACAGATGACAATGAATATCTTGAAAAAGAAATGAAGGCTGCATTCTCAAGGGTACAGTGCTTAGAGCTAGTGCCTGAGCATATAACTGGTAAGCTTGTTAACGAATCGTAAGGAGTAGATGTATGAAGAGTAGGATTTTTGTGATTATTGCCGCTTTGATTGTTTTGTGTTTAGTCGCATTTGCGTTAAGCAGCATACTATCAGGTGACACAAGCAATAATGCTAGTTCTTCCAGTGTTACGGAAGGAGAAGATATGGTAAGTTACAAGTCAATTACAATGCAGGAAGCAAAGGAAATTTTTAGCCAGCCAGGAGATTATGTGATTCTTGATGTTAGACGTCCTGAAGAATACGCAGCTGGTCACATTCCAGGAGCTATTAATTATGCCAATGAAAATATAACTACAAACACAATTGCTGGTTTAGAGGATCTAAATAAGACAGTTTATGTGTATTGTAGAAGCGGTAATCGTAGTAAGCAAGCTTCAAGTAAGCTAGCTAGAATTGGTTACACTAATATAATTGAGTTTGGTGGCATCATTGATTGGACTGGAGAAATTGAACGCAGTGTAAGCAATCCCTCGCTTTAAAAGCGTAAGATTTAAGCGGGGGTATAAAGCTTACTAGTGTCAGAAGGGGTTAAAGCCCCTTCTGACAGGTGGCACAAAGTGCCACTGCGTTCATGAGGAAGTAGCGAAGCGGATTCCGAATGTCCGCTTTACAAATAAAGACATAATGAGATTTGTGGGCAAGCCTTAGGGCTTGCCTTTTTCTCATTTATAGGAGATAGATAGTGACGAGAAAAATAGATTATATTCATTATTACTTGAGAAATTTTTAAAATGAAAGTATAATCAAGTAAGTTTGAGTTAAACAACAATGAATATTTTGGAGGTGCAAATTATGTTTTGCAGAAAATGTGGAAACCAATTGCCAGATACTGCCAAATTTTGTCCTAAATGTGGCACTCCGGTAAAAAGAGTAGATAATCAGCCGCTTGGAATGACAAATGTTTCACAAGGAGTTAACGAAACTCCTGATATGAATCAGTCGACTCCAGTTAACGAAGCTCCTGATATGAGTCAGTCGGCTTCAGTTAACGAAGCTCCTGAAATTATTCAGCAGGCTTCAGTTAATGAAGCTCCTGTTGATAATATGAACACAGAAGATATTGGCGGTTTAGCTGATAAGATTATGGAAATGACAGACACTAACATGAATTCTACAGGTGAGGGTGAGGCTGTAGAAACTAAAAATCAGGCACCGATGATGGATGCGCCAGTAAATCAGATGCCAAATCAGCAGATGCCATACCAGGGTCAGCAGATGCCAAATCAGCAGATGCCATACCAGGGCCAGCAGATGCCAAATCAGCAGATGCCATATCAAGGTCAGCAGATACCATATCAGGCTAATCCAATGCAAAATATGGCAGCAGCTCCAGTTAAGAAAGCTAAAGCTGCAAAGGCTCCTAAGCCAGCTAAGACTCCAAAGCCAACTGGTGAGAAGAGCTCTAATAATAAGATTATAATCACAGTTATGGGACTTGTAATTGTATGTCTCATAGTGGTTATTGCTTTACTTTTCTCAAAGGATTTCTTTAATAAGGATAAGTCAGATAGTGCTAATAGTCAGGTAACTACAGTTAGCGATGATAATAATACAAGTTCAAAGAGCAATAAGAACAAGGATAAAGAGACTGAAAGCAGCACAGAAGCTGAGACAGAATCTACTGATAATTCAGAATATGTTATTGCAGATAGTGACACACGTTTACTTACAAAGGAAGATCTTGTGGGACTTACTCAGGAAGAGCTTCGAATTGCAAGAAACGAGCTTTACGCAAGACATGGTAGAAAATTCAATGACGAAGCACTTCAGAGCTATTTTGACTCTAAATCATGGTATAAAGGCACAATTGAGCCAAACGATTTCACTGACGACATGTTAACTGAAACTGAGTTAAAGAACAAAGATACAATCGTGTCTTACGAGGAGGAAATGAACTACAGATGATAAAGAGCTTAAAATTAGTATTTTTACCAGTGATTTTTGCATCAATTTTACTAGGTTGCGGGAATTCTACTAAGAATACTGCAAATGAGACTACTGAAACTACTGAGGCAGAGACAGAATCAGTTACTGAAAATGTAGTCGAAGAAACTACAACTGAAGAGGAAAGCACAACGAATGGCTACGTGGTAGTTATTGATGCTGGTCACCAAGCTAAAGGCGATTCTAGTTTAGAACCTGTAGGACCTGGTGCATCAGAAATGAAAGCCAAGGTTTCTAGTGGAACTCGTGGAGTTTCTACAGGACTTTATGAGTATGAACTAAATTTAGAAGTTTCTTTAAAGCTTCAAACTGAGTTAGAGAGTCGTGGCTATGAGGTCATTATGGTTAGAACTACTAATGATGTAAATATTAGTAATAGCGAGCGAGCAAAGGTTGCTAATGATGCAAATGCAGACGCATTTATTAGAATCCATGCTAACGGTTCGACTAATTCTAGTGCTAATGGGGCTATGACTATTTGCCAAACCTCTTCAAATCCATACAACGCAAGCCTTTATTCTAAGAGCAAGTCCCTTTCAACTAATGTGTTAGAGAAAATGGTTGCTGCTACTGGATGTAGAAAAGAATACGTTTGGGAGACTGATACAATGAGTGGAATTAACTGGTGTCAGGTTCCTGTAACTATTGTTGAAATGGGCTATATGACAAATTCTAATGAGGACTATTTGATGTCCACAGATGCTTACCAGAATAAGATTGTAGATGGTATTGCAAATGGAATTGATGCTTATTTAGGATTGTAATTACTATGAAAAAAGGGGGATATTATTATGAGTGGGGCAGTTTTTGGATTTACCATATGGATTATTGTTGGTTTTGGAATTATGTTGTTAGGAATAATAGATATATTTTCAAAAAAACCGGCAGGTTTCTGGGCTAACTCTGAACCTTTTGAGGTTAAAGATGTTAAGGCTTATAACCTAGCAACAGGATTATTATTTATTGCCTATGGCTTGATATTTAATTTACTTGGGATACCACTTCTGATGGGAAAGAATAATCCCTTTATAATACTGTCGATGGTGGGAGTTATGTTTGAAACCATTGTGGTGATGGCAGTATATAGTATTGTGATTACAAAGAAATATAAGAAATGAAAAAAATATAATTTAGGGCTAAAGTTTTTACTAAAGCCTGTCGATATAGTTTCTAGATTAGTCTTACTAGGCTTTTCTAGAAACTTTTTTATTGGGTAAATGGATTTACCCTCGTTTACGGAAAGGAGTCCGTTATGAAGGTTGAAAGCAGTGTTATTTCTTTTGCCACAACACATGAAGAGAGTTCCTTTGAGTTTAAGGAGTCTGTAAGTATGGACGTTGCGGCATCTAAAGGGGCAGTAATTGCCATTCTTGACTTATCAAAAGAATCTAAGGGCATGACCATGAAAGAGGCCATGCTAAGTTACCAAAAACAGGAGAAAGAAAACGAAAAGAAGCATAGAGAGGAAAATGAAGCAAGAAATCTTAATTCTCTTGCTAAACTCCTAAAGGCTAACAAAAACTCTAATCAATATCAGATTAGCGATGAGCTAGATATGAAGATTAAGATGATTAAAGAGATTTTAGCGGCCCTTGCAGGAAAGAAGGTAGGTAAGGATTTTTTGCGTAATTATGAAAATGTAAAGCCTTCAGGAAATTCTAAGAAAAACGTGGCGGCAGGACTTGCCACTAGTTCTAGCAATGTATTTTCATCCTCAACTTCAGTGACAGGACAAGTTTTTAGCCCTTCTGAAAATAGAGGGGTTAGCAATGGCACAGCCTGGCAGAAAATCACAGCAAGTACTGGTTTTGTTTCAGAACAGGAAAGCACTACATTTTCAAGCACAGGAAAAGTGGTGACGGCAGACGGTAGATCCATTGACTTTAATTTAGAACTTAGCATGTCTAGGGCTTTTATGGCAGAGACTAACATGCTAGAGGTTAAGGACTACATTAAGATGGACCCGCTTGTTATTAACTTAGATAGCAATATTACTAGCGTTTCTGATCAGAAGTTTTTCTTTGATTTGGATGCAGATGGGGATGAAGAGAGCATTTCCTTTGCAGGAGAAGGTTCGGGCTTTTTAGCATTAGATAAGAATAACGATGGCGTAATTAACGATGGTTCCGAGCTTTTTGGCACAAAGTCAGGGGATGGCTTTAAGGATTTAGACGTATACGATGAAGATGGCAATGGCTGGATTGATGAAAATGATTCTATATTTAATAAGCTTAAGGTTTGGACAAAGGATAGTGAAGGAAGAGATTTGCTTATTGATTTAAAGAAGGCAGATGTGGGGGCGATTTATCTTGATAGCGCCAATAGTCAGTTTAGCTTAAAGGATAGTGAGAATAACTTAAATGCAGAGATTAAAAGGACTGGCGTTTATCTAAAGGAGAGCAGTGGGGCTGTAGGCACTATAAGTCATGTGGACCTTGTTTTGTAAATTTTCTTTATTAGTTTAGAAAATCTTAATTGGACATTAGATGTGTTTTGCCTTACATTAGTTAGTAGATACTAATTAATATATACAAAAGCTGACTTTACAAGTTAAAAATTCAATAGTAAACTTGTATACGTTATGATTTTTAATGATTATAACTTTCAATTTAAGCAAGAATGCTTGATTGAACGCATTTACATTTTTCAAAACACATTTAGATCCTTTTTGGGATTGGAACTAGGAGGAAATTGATTATGGAAAGAGCTAATGCTTGGAAGACATACGATGCTGCTACTAAGAAAGCTGTTTTTGATTTTGCAGAAGATTACAGACAGTTCATTAGCAAGGCTAAGGTAGAAAGAGAGTGCGTAACAGAATCTGTTAAGCTCGCTAAGGCAGCTGGTTATGAAGATTTAAATGAAGTTATTAAGGCTGGCAAGACTTTAAAGGCTGGCGATAAGGTTTATGCAGTTAATATGAAGAAGGCTATCGTGTTATTTAACATCGGTGAAGAGCCACTTGAGAATGGTATGAACATTTTAGGTGCTCATATTGATTCACCAAGACTTGATATTAAGCAGAACCCATTATACGAAGATACAGAACTTGTTTTACTTGATACTCACTACTATGGCGGCGTTAAGAAGTATCAGTGGACAGCAACACCTCTTGCACTTCACGGTGTAGTTGCATTAAAGGACGGTTCAGTAATCGATGTTACTGTTGGTGAAGATCCATCTGATCCAGTTCTTGGTGTATCTGACTTACTTATCCATTTAGCTGCTGAGCAGATGGAAAAGAAGGGTAGTAAGGTTGTTGAAGGTGAACAGCTTGATGTTTTAGTTGGTAGCATGCCAGCTGAAGGCGAAGAAGACGAGAAGGAATTAGTTAAGAAGAATATCTTAAATATCCTTAAGGAAAAGTACAATATCGAAGAAGAGGACTTCTTATCAGCTGAACTTACAATGGTTCCAGCAGGTCCTGCTAGAGATTACGGTTTAGATAGATCAATGATTATGGGTTACGGTCATGATGATAAGTCTTGTTCTTACCCATCACTCATCGCTTTATTTAACTCACAGAACTTAAAGAAGACTGGTGTTTGTATCCTCGTTGATAAGGAAGAAATCGGATCTGTTGGTGCAACAGGTATGCAGTCTAAGTTCTTTGAAAATATGGTCGCTGAACTTATGGATAGATGCGGAGATTATTCTGATCTCAAGCTTAGAAGAGCACTTGCTAACTCATTTATGTTAAGCTCTGATGTTTCAGCTGCATTTGATCCAAACTATGCATCAGTATTTGAGAAGAAGAATTCAGCTTACTTTGGCCGTGGTGTTGTATTTAATAAGTACACAGGCGCTCGTGGTAAGTCAGGTTCTAACGATGCTTCAGCAGAGTACGTTGCTAAGATTAGAAAGATCTGCGATGATAACAAGGTTAACTTCCAGACAGCTGAACTTGGTAAGGTAGATGCAGGTGGCGGCGGAACAATCGCTTACATCTTAGCTAACCTCGATATGAACGTAATCGATAGTGGTATTGCAGTTCTTAACATGCATGCTCCACATGAGATTATTTCAAAGGCTGACCTTTGGGAAGCTCTTAAGTGTTATGAAGCCTTCTTAAAGGATGCTTAAAATCACTTGATATATACTTATCTTTAGGTTAAAATTAGATAGCTTAATTTAATGCAAGCCCTGATACTATTTACTTTAAATAGATTTTATTGGGGCTTGTAGTTTTTATGTAATAAAAAGAAATGGAGAAATAAGGATGAAGTGGAATAAATATTCAATAAAAACTACAACTGAAGCGGTGGATTTAATCAGTGCTTCTTTATCAGAACTTGGAATTGAAGGAATCGAAATCTGTGACAATGTTCAGTTAACTAAGGAAGAGGCTAAATCTATGTTTGTTGATTTTATTCCAGATTTGCCAGAAGACGATGGAAGCGCAGTTGTTAACTTCTATCTTGACTCAGAGGATGATGACCATACAATCTTAGATAAAGTTAAGGATGAAATCGAGAGCCTACGTATCTTTTGTAATGTAGGTGAAGGTACAATCACTGAATCAGAGACAGAAGATAAGGATTGGATTAACAACTGGAAGCAGTACTGGCATACCTTTAACATCGGCGACCTCTACATTAAGCCAACTTGGGAAGAGGTAACTGAAGAGATGAAGGGACATCCTATTCTTTCAATAGATCCAGGAACTGCCTTTGGTACAGGTTCCCACGAAACAACTCGTCTTGTAATTAGACAGCTTCAAAAGTATGTTAAGTCAGGGGACGAAGTTTTAGATGTAGGCTGTGGTAGCGGTATCTTATCAGTAGTTGCTCTTAAGTATGGCGCAGGTCATGCCTTTGGAACAGATCTTGATCCTAATGCTATTATTGCAAGTCATGAAAATGCAGACCAGAATGACATTTCTCACAGCCAGTTAGAGGTCATTGAAGGTAATATTATTGATGACAAGGCAATTAAGGATGCTTGCGGTTACGAGAAGTACGATATCGTCTGCGCTAACATTTTAGCAGATGTACTTGAACCTCTCTCAACATGCATTCACGAGCATATGAAAGTTGGCGCTTACTTCATTACATCAGGTATCATCGATAGCAAGGAAGAAGAGGTTGTTACTGCATTTAAGAAGAATCCTCACCTTGAAATCGTTGAAGTTAACCATGATGGTGAATGGGTAAATGTTACAGCAAGAAGAGCAAACTAAAGGTTGGTGTAGACTATGTATCATTTTTTTGCAGAACATGAGAACACATTTGAAGAGGAAGGCTATATTGATATAGTTGGCGGAGATGTTAATCATATTAAAAATGTACTGCGACTAAAGACAGGCGACGAGGTTTTAGTTAGTACAGGAGATAATCTTGATTATTCTTGCCTTATTGATAGCCTCTCAGATGAGCTTGTAAGGGTAACAATTAAGGAGAAACGTGAGAAGACTAATGAACTTCCAATTGAGGTTTATCTCTTTCAGGGTTTACCTAAGCAAGATAAGATGGAACTTATTATTCAAAAATGTGTCGAACTCGGTATGACTGGCTTTTACCCTGTATCTATGAAAAGATGCATCGTTAAGCTTGACAAAAAGAAGGCAGACAATAAAATAAAACGATGGAATGAGATTTCTTTAAGTGCTGCTAAGCAGAGTAAAAGAAGCATTATTCCTAAGGTGGAATCACCAATGTCTTTTACAGAGGCACTAAAAGAAGCTGGAAAGCTTGATAAGTTAATACTTCCTTACGAATGCGCTGATGGAATGGCACATACTAAGGATGTGGTTAATTCTATAAAGCCTGGTGATAAGGTGGGCATTTTTATAGGTCCTGAAGGCGGCTTTGATAGAGACGAGCTTGATAGGGCTATTGAGGCAGGTTGTGAGATTGTTACTCTTGGTAAGAGAATTCTTAGAACTGAAACTGCAGGCCTTATGCTTATGAGCGTGCTTATGTATAATTTTGAAGAATAAAGACATTTTTAAAGAAATATTTAATCGCGACATTAGATAGTTACGAGATTTGGAGTGTGAAAAATGGAAGCGTATTTAGATAATTCAGCAACTACACGTACAGCAGATTCTGTTGTGCAGATTATGATTGAGGCCATGCAGGTTAACTACGGTAACCCATCGGCTAAGCATTTGAAGGGCGTGGAGGCTGAAAACTACGTTAAGGAAGCAGCAAGCATCATTGCTAAGAGCCTTAAGGTATTAGATAAAGAGATTCTTTTCACATCAGGTGGAACAGAATCTAACAATACAGCAATTATAGGAACTGCCATGGCTAATAAGCGTAAGGGCAATCACTTAATTGTTAGCTCAGTTGAGCATGCCTCAGTTAAGGAGCCTTTCAATTTCCTTGAAAAAGAAGGCTTTAGAGTAACTTACCTCCCTGTAAACTCAGAGGGTATTGTGGATTTAGAGGCTTTAAAGGAAGCACTTGATGAGGAAACAATTTTAGTTAGCTGTATGCACGTTAACAATGAAATTGGTGCCATTGAGCCAATTGAAGAAATCGGACGTATCGTTAAGGAATATAATCCAGATATTATTTATCATGTGGATGCTATTCAGTCTTACGGTAAGTTTAGAATTTACCCAAAGAAGCTTGGCATCGACCTTTTATCAGTAAGTGGTCACAAGATTCATGGCCCTAAGGGTTCAGGATTTTTGTATATAAAGGACAAGACTCGCATCAAGCCTATTATTTACGGAGGCGGACAGCAAAAGGGTATGCGTTCTGGTACTGAAAATGTTCCAGCAATCGCAGGTCTTGGAAAGGCTGTTGAACTCATCTATAATAGTGATTTTGATAAGAAAATTGAACATCTCTACGAAGTTAAGGATCATTTAATTGATGGTCTTGAAAAAATGGAAGATGTGCAGATTAACAGTAAGAGAGACGGAGAGTCAGCTCCTCAGATAGTTTCAGCTAGTTTTAAGGATGTTAGAGCAGAAGTTTTACTTCATGCCCTTGAAGAAAAGAATATCTACGTATCTTCAGGTTCAGCTTGTTCTTCAAACAAGCCAGGCCTTAGCAACACTTTAGTGGCTATTGGCCTTGATAATAACCTATTAGATTCAACAATAAGATTTAGCTTTAACTATGAAACAAGCATTGAAGAAATTGATTATGCACTTGAGGTTTTAAATACATTGGTGCCTCAGTTACGTAGATTTGTTAGAAAGTAATTGTAGCAACTGCTTTAGCAGTTTAGTACTAAGAAGAAAGGAAACAATATGTACAAGGCTTTTTTAATTAAGTATGGTGAAATTGGCGTTAAGGGTAAGAACCGTTACCTTTTCGAAGACGCTTTAGTTAGACAGATCAAGCACGCTCTTAAAAATGTAGAGGGTGAATTTGATGTTATTAAGAGACAGGGTAGAATCTATGCTAAGGTTTTATCTGATTCTTATGATTATGATGAGACTATTGAGGCACTTTCAAGAGTATTTGGTATTCATGGAATCTGCCCTGTAGTTCAGATTGAAGATAATGGCTTTGAAGATTTAGCAGCTCACGTAGTTGACTATATCGGTAAGGCTTATGAAGATAAGAACTTTACCTTTAAGGTAGAGTCACGTCGTGCAAGAAAGAACTATCCAAAGAATTCTATGGAAATCAACATGGACTTAGGTGAGGCTATTCTTACAGCCTTCCCTGAAACAAAGGTTGATGTACATAATCCAGAAGTTTTAGTTCAGGTTGAAATTAGAGAAATCATTAATATTTACTCAATTGAAATCCCTGGACCTGGCGGAATGCCAATCGGAACTGCAGGTAAGGCAATGGTTCTTTTATCAGGCGGTATTGATAGCCCAGTTGCAGCTTACATGGTTGCAAAGCGCGGTGTTGAAATCGAAGCAACATATTTCCACGCACCTCCATATACTTCAGAACGTGCAAAGCAGAAGGTTGTTGACCTTGCTAAGATCGTTTCTAAGTATGCAGGTCCTATCACACTTAACGTAGTAGATTTCACTGAGATTCAGTTAGCTATTTATGAGAAGTGTCCACATGATGAATTAACAATCATTATGAGACGTTTAATGATGAAGATTTCTGAAGATTTAGCTAAACAGAGCGGCTGTAACGGCTTAGTAACAGGTGAATCAATTGGTCAGGTTGCATCTCAGACAATGGCTAGCCTTACATGTACTAACGAAGTTTGTACACTTCCAGTATTTAGACCAGTTATCGCTTTTGATAAGCAGGATATCATCGATATCTCAGAAAAGATTGGAACATACGAGACATCAATCTTACCTTACGAAGATTGCTGTACAATCTTTGTTGCTAAACATCCAGTAACAAAGCCTAACTTAAGTGTAATTAAGAGACACGAACACAATTTAGATGAAGTTATAGACGAAATGTATGAAAGAGCAATGAGCACAGTAGAAAAAATTGTATGTGAGTAATGTAATAACTAGTGAAACTAGTTATTATGTAGCGTCGCGCCGCGCGAAGCGCATTTAATGCGCGATGTTCCCAATGAACAAGGTAAAAAAAGCCCCAGCCTTTAAGGGCTGGGGCTTAGTTAATAATATTATTCAACGATATATGGCTTTAATACAGAAAGAATTGTATCAATGTCGTTCTCTGCGTGGATATTAAGGTCGATTGGCTTTGAAAGGTCAAGAGAGAAAATACCCATGATTGACTTAGCGTCAATTACGTATCTACCAGAAACTAAATCAAAGTCAACATCGAACTTAGTGATATCATTAACGAAAGACTTAACTTTATCAATAGAGTTTAATGAAATCTGAACAGTCTTCATTTTGTCTACCTCCTACATTATTTTATATAATCATTCTAGCCACTAAAAATCTTACTGTCAACTAGTAAAATTTATTTTAGAGACTAGATAGATTCTAACTTAGTTGTGGGTTGTTAAAACAATAACATAGAGAATACATTTTTGAAAAGAGGAATTTAGTGAAAAAAGTAGCATTACATAGCCTTGGTTGCAAGGTTAATTCATATGAAACAGAATCAATGGAAGAGTTGTTTAGAAAGGCGGGCTATGAGATCGTCCCTTTTAAGGAGGATGTTTTAGCTGATGTCTATGTAATCAATACTTGTTCCGTTACTAATATAGCCGATAGAAAGTCTCGTCAGATGCTTCATAAGGCTAAGAAAATGAACCCAGAGTCGGTGGTTATCGCCTGCGGTTGTTACGTTGAATCAGATAGCGCAGGAGTTATTGCAGATGAATGTGTAGATATTGTAATTGGTAATAATAGAAAATTTAGCGTTGTTGAGGCCTTAGAGGAATACTATAAGGACAGCACTTGCAACGTTTTCATGAATGATATAAATAAGGATTCAAATTATGAGAATCTTACAATCGAGACAGTATCTGAGCATACTAGAGCCTATATAAAGATTCAAGATGGTTGTAACCAGTTCTGTTCTTACTGTATTATTCCATACGTTCGTGGAAGAATCAGAAGCAGACAGATTTCTGATATCGTTGAGGAAGTTAAGGGCTTGGCGGCTAAAGGCTTTAAGGAAGTGGTTTTAACTGGTATTCACATTACAAGTTACGGCCTCGACTTTGTAAAGGAAAGCGACAAGGGTCTAGCTAGCGATGATTATCTTGCTAATGAAAATGCAACAGCCCATATAGGCCTTCTTGATGTAATTAAGGCTATCAATGAGATTGATGGAATTGAAAGAATCAGACTTTCCTCACTTGAGCCAAGAGTAATTACAGAGGAATTTGCTAAGGAAATTGCGAAAATGCCTAAGCTTTGTCCACATTTTCATCTATCCCTTCAAAGTGGAAATGATAAGACTCTAAAGGCTATGAATAGAAAATACGATACAAAGGAATTTATGGAGGGTGTTGAAAGACTTCGTAAATACCTAGATAAGCCAGCTCTTACAACAGATATTATTGTTGGTTTCCCAGGGGAGACAGATGAGGACTTTAATGAGACTTATGAGTACCTAAAGAAGGTAAACTTCTATGAGATGCACATTTTCAAATACTCAAGAAGAAAGGGTACGGTTGCTGATAAGATGCCGGCTCAGGTAAACGGTAAGGATAAAAATAAGAGAAGTAATTCACTTTTACTTATGACAAAGGTTAATTCTTTGGCTTATAGAAAGGATTTCCTTGAGAATACTAAGTTTGCTGATGTCTTAATTGAGGAGCTGGTTACAATTGATGATAAGGAATATTATACAGGTTATACTAAGAATTATATTCGTGTAGCTATTGAAAAAGAGGCATTTAAAGGTTATTCTATAGTAAGTGAAGATAAAATAGTTAATACTATTGTAAAAATTAAAGCAGAAAGTTTAATGAGCGATAACGAGACAGTTCTTTGCTCAATTATCGGAGAGTAAATATGAAGACTAGAAAGAATGAGGCAGGAATGATTCTTGCCATAGACATGGGTAACACTAACATTGTAGTTGGATGCGTGGATAATAACCGTGTAATTTTTGAGGAGAGATTATCTACAGACCCATCAAAGACGGAGCTTGAGTATGCAATAGGTTTTAAGACGGTTCTTGAATTATATAATATAAAGCCTGAGGACATTAAGGGTTCAATTATTTCCTCAGTTGTGCCATCTTTAGTTAATATCATTAAAGAGGCAGTAATTAAGACAGTTGGCGTAGTTCCTATGATTGTAGGTCCTGGCATTAAGACAGGCCTTAACATCCTTATGGATCAGCCTCGTCAAGTAGGTTCTGATTTAATCGTTGATGCAGTGGGGGCTATTCATGAATACGGCGCACCTGTAATTATTATTGATCTTGGAACTGCTACAACAATTAGTGTGGTGGATGAGAAGGCTAATTACATTGGTGGTGCGATTTTACCAGGAATTAGAGTGTCTCATGATTCCCTAGTTTCAAGAACAGCACAGTTACCTAAGATTTCCCTTGAGGCACCGGAAAAGTCAATCGCAAAGAACACTGTAGATTGCATGAAGTCTGGCCTTGTTTATGGAAATGCAGCTTGTATCGACGGAATGATTCGCCGTTTAACTCGTGAAGCTGGCTTTGGTAAAAATGGAAAGCCAGAAGCTAAGGTTGTGGCAACTGGCGGTCTTGCAAGTGTTGTAATTCCTAATTGTGAAGAGAAGATTATTGAAGATCCTGAGCTTTTAATTAAGGGACTTAAAATTATTTATGATAAAAATGTAGATTAGGAGAGTTTTATGTTAACTAATAAGAATGTAGTAATTGGAGTGACAGGAAGTATTGCGGCCTATAAGATAGCCAACCTAGCAAGCATGTTAGTTAAACAGCATGCCAATGTTGACGTTATTATGACAGAAAATGCTACAAATTTTATCAATCCAATTGCATTTGAGACTTTAACAAGTAATAAATGTATTGTTGATACATTTGATAGAAATTTCCAATTTAATGTAGAGCATGTATCTTTGGCTAAAAAGGCAGACATTTTCCTTGTAGCTCCTGCTTCCGCTAATGTTATTGGCAAGATGGCAGCAGGTATTGCAGACGATATGTTAACAACAACTCTACTAGCAGCTAAGTGCCCAATTTATGTGGCACCTGCTATGAATACTAACATGTATACTAACAGAATTGTTCAGGACAATATAGCTAAGTTAAAGAGCTATGGTATGCATTTTATTACACCAGCATCAGGCAGACTTGCTTGTAATGATATAGGTATTGGAAAGTTAGCCTCAGAAGAGGTTTTAATGGACAATATCCTTCGTGAAATTGCTATGCCTCATGACCTTGAAGGCCTTAAGGTGGTAGTAACTGCAGGACCTACAAGAGAGAAAATCGACCCTGTGAGATACATTTCCAATAATTCCACAGGTAAGATGGGTTACGCAATCGCAAAGGTTGCTATGATGCGTGGTGCAAATGTAACACTTATTTCAGGTCCTACAAGCCTAGATAAACCTCGCTTTGTAGATGCTATTGATGTAGTTTCAGCAAGAGATATGTATGAGGCGGTAGTTGAAGAAGCTAAGGATGCTGATATTGTTATTAAGGCTGCTGCAGTGGCAGATTACAGACCAGATACAGTGGCAGATGAGAAGATTAAGAAAAAAGACGGAGATATGTCAATTAATCTAGAGAGAACTGATGACATACTTGCTAGTCTTGGAGCAAACAAGTCAGATAAGCTCTTCCTTTGCGGTTTTTCAATGGAGACAGAAAATTTAATTGAGAACTCAAGAAAGAAGCTTGATAAGAAGAATCTCGATATGATAGTTTGTAATAATCTAAAGGTGGCTGGAGCAGGTTTTGGTACAGATACTAACGTAGTTACACTTATTACAAAGTCAGATATTAAGGAACTTCCGATTATGTCTAAGGAAGAAGTGGCGTCTAAGTTACTTGATGAGATTATGACTTTAAGAAAGTAGAAATACATTGTAAAGCTTACGCTTTTGAAGCGGGGGATTGCTTACACTGCGTTCATAATAATAGGGTAGATAGGGTAGAAAATTTATATAAGGGGCAAATTGATTAATGGCTAAAAATAAAAAGGTAATTAAATATAGGCGTAATTATGACAAAGTAATTGCAGTTGTAACTTTTGTGTTAATTGCATTTTATGTAGTTTGTTTTGTCTTTTTATACGCTACAAAAAGTTCGGTTAAGACTTATGAAACTGCGCTTGGTAGTCTTTATGACAGCGAGAGTTTCACGGCCTTAGCTATTCGTGACGAGACAGTTTATTATTCAAATTATTCGGGTTTCGTTAACTATTATCAGGTTGAGGGCAGTAAGGTGGCTAATGGAGAGACGGTTTATTCAGTGGATGAAACCGGCAAAGTTGCTGATCTTTTGGCAAGCTATAGCACCGATACTTCAAATGCCCTTTCTTCCGATGATTTGTCTTTACTAAAGGAGACACTTGATAAGTATAAGCTAAATTATGATCCTAATGAATTCAGTGAAATTTATAATTTAAAGACAGATTTGAATTCTACAATTCTTGCATCTATAAGCGCAGATATTATGGAAAATCTTGATTCTTTAATCGATTCAACAGGAAATGCTAACTTCTTTAATGCCGTGGGCTCTGAGGCAGCAGGAGTGGTGGTTTATAGCACAGATGGCTATGAAAATTTTAGCGAGGATCAGTTATCTACTTCTTGCTTTAATAAAAATAATTATGAAAAAAATGTACTAAAAAATACCAGTGGTGAAGATACCATTGCAGCTGGCGATGCCGCTTACAAAATTGTAAATAGCGAGAATTGGAATCTATATATTTCCCTTTCTAAGTCTCAAGTTGAACAGCTTGATTTGACAAATGCATCTACAGTTACAGTAAACTTCAAGTCCGACGGTATATCCACAAGTTGTGGCTTTGAATTAGTTGAAGTTAATGGACAATATTTTGGAAAAATGTCACTTTCAAAATATATGATTCGATATGCTACAGAAAGATACTTAGATATTGAACTTGTTGTGGATGAGGCAACAGGAATTAAGGTTCCAAGCTCAGCAATGACAACAAAGGATTTCTACGTACTTCCAACTAGCTATTTAACTTCAAGTGGTAATGAAAAAGGATATCTAATTAGCTATGAAGAAAATGGGGAGACTAAAAAGACCTTTATTAAAGTAGCTAGATATTATACAGAGGACAACGACACAACGGATACTAGTGATGACTACATTTACGTAGATCCAAATCTGTTCCCGTCAGATTCCTTTGTCTTAATAAAAGAGGATAGTAAAGAAACCTATTCTGATATAAAGACAGCATCACTTAACGGTGTTTACTGCGTAAATTCTGGCTTTACAGAATTTAAGGTAGGAAATATTTTGAAGAAAAACGACGAGTATTGTATCCTAGAAAACAATGCTACAAAAGGCGTTGAACTCTACGATAGAATTTTACTTGACGCAAAGAAATACAGCGAAGGTGAGCTGATCTACTGATTGTCGAAAAAGGAGTAATTATGGTAGTTGAGAATTACAAGGAAGTTTTAGAAAACGTTAAAAAGGCCGCCCTTAAGGCCGGCAGAGACCCTAAAGACATTACTGTTTTAGCGGTCAGCAAAACAAAGCCAAATGAAATGATAGAAGAATTATATAACGAAGGCGTTAGAGAATTTGGCGAAAATTATGTCCAGGAACTTGCAACAAAAATGGAAACTCTACCTAAAGATATCCATTGGCATATGATTGGACATTTGCAAAGAAATAAGATTAAATACATCATTGAAAATGTTAAAATGATCCATTCAGTAGATTCCCTTAGACTTGCTAAGGCAATCAGTGATGAAGCCGTTAAAAAAGGCGTAAATATGGACATTTTACTTGAAGTTAATGTGGCTCTTGAGGAAAATAAATTTGGTTTTAAAGTAGAAGAGGTTGAAGAGGCAGTTAAAGAAATTGCAAAATTGCCTAATATCTGCGTAAAAGGCTTAATGACTAGTGCTCCATACGTTAGCGACGCAGAAGAAAATCGACAATATTTTAAAAGACTAAATAAATTATTAGTTGACATCAATGATAAAAACATAGATAATGTTAGTATGAGCGTTCTTTCAATGGGGATGACTAACGATTATTTGGTAGCCATTGAAGAAGGTGCGACTCATGTAAGAGTTGGCACAGCAATTTTTGGTGAGAGAAACTATAATAAATAGTTTATGTATTTTATGGACAGAATTTTATATTGCTGTGGAAAATCGATTGGGAATAAGGAGAAGAAAAATGGGAGCAATAGATAAGATTACAGATTTTTTCAAATTTAACGAAGAAGACGACTACGAGGATATCGAAGAAGAAGGATATGATGATTTAGAAGAAGACTACGAAGAAGATGAAGAAACAACTAATGACAGAAGAAACATCTTCGGTGGTAAGAAGAACGATGCTGATTCAGTTTCAGTTCCAGAAAGACAAAAGTCAAGTCAGTCTCGTACTAAGATCGTACCTATTAAGACACAGACTCCAAAGGAATTAGAGGTTGTTGTTATTAGACCTCAGTCTATGGAAGATGCTAAGGAAATTACAGATACTTTACTTTACGGTAAGGCTGTTGTTCTTAATTTAGAAGGTATTCATGTTGAGATAGCTCAGAGAATTATTGATTATTCTGCTGGTTCAACATACGCAATCAGAGGTAACTTACAGAAGATTACTAACTTTATCTTCCTTGTAACACCTCCTAATGTAGATATTTCAGGTGACATTCCTGAATTAGTTGGTGGCGGAATTGATTTAGCAGGTGTTAAGTCTAAGTCTGATATTAGTCAGTTATAATTAAAGATTTTGCCATCTAAGCGCTAGCTTAGGTGGCTTTTTTAGTAGTAAGTGTGTTTTGTGGAGGATATATGAGTAAGTGTATTAATGTAAAATATGAGGAAAAGCCTTGTTATGATATTGTAATTGAGAAGGATTTTTCTAAGCTAGCAGAAAGCTTTAATAAGCTTGGTGTTAAGGATAGAAAGATCTGTATCGTAACAGATTCTAATGTTGGTCCTATTTATGCAAATGAAGTGAAGGCCGAGCTTGAAAAGACAGGCAATAAGGTTTTTGTCTATACATTTGAAGCAGGAGAGGACAATAAGACTCTTTCTACAGTTCAGGATGTTTATGAATTTTTAATACAGAACAAATTCGATAGAAAGGATATGCTTGCGGCTCTAGGTGGCGGTGTTGTTGGAGATTTAACAGGTTATACTGCAGCAACTTACCTTAGAGGGGTAAATTTTATTCAAATTCCAACTTCTCTATTAGCACAAGTAGATTCTAGTATCGGTGGTAAAACTGGCGTAGATTTTAGAGGTTATAAGAACATGGTTGGGGCTTTTCATATGCCTAAACTTGTATATATGAATATGGGTTGTCTTAAGTCTTTATCTAAAAGACTCTTTAATTCTGGCTTTGGCGAGATTATTAAGCATGGTCTTATTAAGGATAAGGAATATTATCACTGGTTAAAGGATGAATATAAGGCAATTACTAGCCTTGATTTAGATGCTCTTGAACATATGATTTATGTGAGCTGTAATATTAAAAGGGAAGTGGTTGAAAAAGATCCAAAGGAACAGGGGGATAGAGCCCTACTTAACTTTGGTCATACACTTGGTCATGCCATTGAGAAACTACTTAACTTTAGTATGTATCATGGCGAATGTGTAGTGCTAGGTATGGTTGCAGCACTAGACATTTCTCTTAGAAGAGCTAAAATTACAGAGGAAGAGTTTAATGAAGCTATTGAGATGTTTAAGCTCTATGAATTCCCTGTAACTTGTAAGGGAGTTTTAGCTGAGGATGTAATTAAGGCTTCTAAAAATGATAAAAAGGCAGACGCTGGTAAGATTAAGTTCATTTTACTTGATTCTATTGGTGATGCCATTATTGATAAGACTGTTTCAGATGATGAAATGAGACAGGCTTTAAAAAGAGTTTTAGAATAAAATTTATCAGACTCTTTTATAAAATGGGAAGGGAAATTTGAAGTTTTTTATGAAAAAAAGTGTTAGATTAATTATATTTTTACTTGCAAGCGCATTACTAGTTGAGCTTGATCAGATTACAAAGATTATTGCAAGAGCTAATCTTGAGGGTAAGTCAGAGGGCTTTTCTATAATTCCTGGAGTTTTGAAATTATTTTACCTAGAAAATCAGGGAGCGGCTTGGGGAATCTTAAATGGCAAGCTTAATTTCTTTATTGTACTTACTTGCCTTATTGTATTAGTACTTGTTTATATAGTAATTAAGATGCCAGCAGATAAGAAATATAATTATCTCTTTTTTACAATAATCTTTTTAACAAGCGGAGCAATCGGAAACTTTATTGATAGAATTAGATTGTCTTACGTTAGAGATTTTATTTATTTTGAATTAATTGATTTCCCTGTATTTAACGTAGCTGATATTTACGTTACTTTATCGGTTATTGTCTTGATTATCCTTATTTTCTTTGTTTACAAGGATGAGGATTTTGCATTTTTATCAAGAAAAAGGGAATCTAACTAATAATTTTTTGAGGTGCAAATGTTAGATAATTTAGACGCAAATAAAAACGATGAAATAATGGCTTCTATGACAGAGAACATGAATGATGCTGTGATGGATGAGCTAGATTTAGAGGATGAGGACTCTTTTGAGCAGGAGATTTGCCTTAAAACTGAGAGTCAGGATAAGGGAACTCGTATTGATAAATACATTTCCTCAAAGCTACCTGACTTTTCCCGTTCTAGAATTCAAAAATCTATTGAAGAGGATAATATCTTAGTGGATGGAGCAAGCATTAAGGCTAACTATAAGCTTAAGGGCGGGGAAAACATTTTAGTAAGGATCCCTAAGCTTGTGGTGCCAGAAATTGTGGCGCAAGACATTCCACTTGATATAGTTTATGAGGATGATGATTTAATTCTTATTAATAAGCCAAAGGGCATGGTTGTGCATCCTGCGGCAGGTCATTACGACAACACTATGGTCAATGCCCTTATGTATCACTGCAAGGATAATTTATCCGGCATCAACGGGGTTTTAAGACCTGGTATTGTTCATAGAATTGACATGAACACAACGGGAATTATTGTTGCTTGTAAAAATGATTTTTCCCACAATTTTATAGCTAGTCAGTTGGCGGTTCATTCTATAACTAGAAAGTATTATGCCATTTGCCTAAACTCCTTTAAAGAGGAAGAGGGTACAGTGGATGCGCCTATTGGCAGAAATCCTAACGATAGAAAGAAGATGGCTATTGATAGAAAGAATGGCAAGAGAGCTGTTACTCACTACAAAGTTTTAGAAAACTTTGGAAAATATGCCTTTATCGAGTGTCAGCTTGAAACCGGCAGAACTCATCAGATTAGAGTGCATATGGCAAGTATCGGGCATCCTCTTTTAGGAGATGATGTATATTCAAGGGCTAAGTCCAATTTCAAATTGCAGGGCCAGACTTTGCATGCTGGAGTTCTTGGCTTTATACATCCTCGTACAAAAGAATATGTGGAGTTTAGCGCGGAATTGCCAGATTATTTTAAGGAACTATTAGAGAAATTAAGAAAGTCAAGTTAACTAAGAAAAAGCGTTTTTAGGGGATTGCTTATATTGCTTTTAAAATATATCTAACTTTGGAGGTCATCATGAGACGTAGAGAATATATTGATTTGATTTTAAATGGCATTTCCGATAGTTTTGACATTTACCATAACTATTGGTTTAAGGACAGGAAATTCGTGGTCTATGCATATAATTACGATCGCAAGAATAAATTTGAGACAGCTAAGGATGCGAAATTATGGGACTCGAAAAGCTATGAGCATCTTTTCTTTATAAATTGCGATGATTTAGACCCAGAGAAGTTTAAGGAGCTTTATCAGTGGACTATTGATAATATTGAGCCACATTTCGTCCGTGGAGATAAAAGATGGCCACAAAAGAATCACATGTGTAGCTACATTTCCTTTATTATAATTACAAAGAATCCTATTACTTATGAGGTTTCGCAGCTTATTAAGAAGAGTAATTTTAAGAAGAATTATCTATTTGGAGCTAGAGGTTTTTCAAATATTAGGATTGCAGTAATTACGCCAAGTACAAAGGAAATTACAGTTAATAAGTTTGGGGCAAAGATAGGAAATTTCCTATCGGAATTGTTGCCTAATGAATAAGATAAATGTTATAATAATTATATAAATTTTTGTTCATTCATATAGCGATGATTTTAAAAATTATTCAAGGGGGTATGAATTATGAATGAGAGAACTGTTATAACAATTGGCAGAGAATTTGGTAGTGGCGGTCATGAAGTAGGTATGAAGCTTGCTGCTAAACTAGGCATTAAGTGCTATGACAAGGAATTATTATCTGAGGCAGCTAAGGCAAGTGGCATAGCAGAAGAGCTTTTTTCAGCTCAGGATGAGAAGCCAACAAGTAGTTTCTTATATTCATTAGTTATGGATACTTATTCTCTTGGATATACTAATGCATATATGGACATGCCTATTAATCACAAGGTTTTCCTTGCTCAGTTCGATGCCATTAAGAAAATCGCTGCAAGAGAGTCTTGCGTAATCGTTGGTCGTTGTGCAGATTACGCTCTTGAGGACAATCCATTTGCAGTAAATGTCTTTATTAAGGCACCTCTTGAGAAGAGAGTGGAGAGAATCAAGAGAATCTATGAGCTAAACGATAACAAGGCAGCTGACTTCATTCAGAAGACAGATAAGAAGAGAGCTAGCTATTATAACTACTATTCTAGTAAGAGATGGGGCGAGGCTAAGAGCTACAACCTTTGCATTGATACTGGAGATGTAGGAATAGAGGGCGCTATCGAGCTCATATTAAATTATGTAGAATTAAAGGAAAAGAATTTGTAGTATTTATGTTGGATAATGGATTTAAAGGAAAGAAGAAATTTGATTTTGGAAAATGGATCACTGGAGGAAATTCAAAGATTTACCTGATCTTAATGATAGTAGTATTTGTCTTTTTGCTTTTTGCCCTAAAGACAGTTATTAAGATGCATCAGGATAATATTAATAATGAGAATGGTGAAGCAACAAGCGAGGATGTAAATAACGACATCACAGAGGAAGCTACAGAGAGCGAGTCAAACTATGTTGCAACTAATATGTCTTATTGCATCAAGATTAATAAATCTCAGAATTTTGCAGTTATTTACCAGATGGATGAAAATCAAAAATACACTATAGTTGTTAAGGCATTTAAGGTTTCAGTAAGTGAAGACGCAAGTGTAGGTGAGACTTTCATTTCCCGTAAGGCTTTATGGTGGAAAGTTTCTGATACTTCATATTGCCGTTATGCTTCTAAATTGGACAATTCAGAGGTTTTATATTCAGCAGCATATTACTACAATGAAACAGACAATTCTTTAAACAAGAATTCTTATAACAATATTGGAAATGCGTCTCTAGACGGCTCAATTCACATGACCGTTAGCAATGCTAAGTGGATTTATGAAAATTGTGGCATCAACACACCAGTCTATATCCTAGATAATTTCGATTTGGACGAGGGCGTGAATCTAGAGGAGTTTGAAACAATAAGTTCAGGCTATCGCGACCCAACAGATACAAAGTAAGAATGTAAAATTTAATGATATAAAGATAAAATGTATAAAAGATTAACCGGTAGGTTTTTGAGTTACTTATATGGAGTTTAACTTAAATCTACCGGTTTTTGTTGTTGTGGGTGGAGGATTATTTAGAATCTAGTGGGGTTAGATACATTTTCCTAAAGGCGCTCTTTAAAGAAAGGCAGTATCTGTGCTATAATGTGCCCTGTTAAATAAAAGAAATAGGGAAGTGTAATTATGTTATATATTATTCGACATGGAAAAACTGATTGGAATGTGGCAAAGAAGCTACAGGGCTGGACGGACATTCCACTAAATGAGCAGGGTATTAGTATGGCTCGTGAGGCGGCAAAGGAGAATAAAGAGATAGATTTTGATATATGCTTTTGTTCGCCTTTAACTAGAGCTAGACAGACTGCAGAGCTTTTCCTTGAAGGCAGGGACACTCCTATTATTATAGATGAGCGAATCAAAGAGATGGGCTTTGGTGAATACGAGGGAATTACTAACTATTTTGAGGATAGTAGTTGTCCTGTAAATGTATTTTTTACTGATCCAAAGAACTATAAGGGTTCTAAAAATGGGGAATCTACTAAGGATTTACTTGCGCGAACTAAGGATTTTCTTGAAGATAAGGTCTATCCTCTTCTTAAAGAGGGTAAGAATGTCTTAATCGTTGGGCATGGCGCTGCAAATTCTAGTATCATTTGCAATTATCTTAATCGTGACGTAGACGATTTCTGGAAGGAGAGTATTGCTAACTGCAAGCTTATTAATTTAGATGCTTTAAAGGCCAACTAAGGGACTAATATTATTTAAGCAAAAATGTTATTATTGATAAACTTTATCATATTTTAATTCCATTGATAATAAAGGGTAAATATGAATAAAGCCTTGATTTTACTGTATTTTTTGTGTTTTTTTCAGAAATTTGCAATTTTGTATTGAGAAAAAATTATCAATAAACTATTATAGTAAGGTAAGGTTTCTATAAATTATTATTAATGGAGGAACATATGTTATATTCAACAGAAATTAAAAACATGTGCCCTGTAACACAGGGAGTACACCATGGCGCAGCTCCTATTCCAGAAGAAGCAAAATGGGTACAGGCAAAGAAAATCGAGGATATATCTGGCTATACACACGGTATTGGCTGGTGTGCACCTCAGCAGGGAGCTTGTAAGCTTTCCCTTAACGTAAAAGACGGAATTATTCAGGAAGCTCTTGTAGAGACAATCGGATGTTCAGGAATGACTCATTCAGCAGCTATGGCTTCTGAAATTCTTCCAGGACTTACTCTTCTTGAAGCTCTTAATACAGACCTTGTATGTGATGCTATCAACACAGCTATGAGAGAATTATTCTTACAGATCGTTTATGGTAGAACACAGTCAGCATTCTCTGAAGACGGACTTCAGATCGGTGCAGGTCTTGAAGATTTAGGTAAGGGTACTCGTTCAATGGTTGGTACTACATACGGTACTTTAGCTAAGGGACCACGTTACCTTGAACTTACAGATGGTTACATCACAGAAGTTGCATTAGACGAAGATGATGAAATCATTGGTTATAAGTTTGTTAACTTTGGTAAGATGATGGATTTCTTAAAGGCTGGCGACGACGCAGAAACAGCTTTAAAGAAGGCATCTGGACAATATGGTAGAGTTGATGACGCTGTTAAGTGCATCGACCCAAGAAGACAGTAATAGGAGGATATAAAAATGGCATTATTTGAATCATATGAAAGAAGAGAGCCACAGATCCTCGCTGTTTTAAAGGAATATGGTATCTCATCAATTGAAGAATGTAAGGAAATTACAGACGCAGCTGGTATCGATGTATATCACTTAATCGAAGGTATCCAGCCAATTTGTTTTGAGAATGCAAAGTGGGCTTACACAGTAGGTGCTGCTATTGCTATTAAGAAGGATTGCCGTAAGGCTTCAGAAGCTGCTGCAGCTATCGGTGAAGGTTTACAGGCTTTCTGTATCCCAGGTTCAGTAGCTGACCGTCGTAAGGTTGGTTTAGGACATGGTAACTTAGGAAAGATGCTTCTTGAAGAAGATACAGAATGTTTCGCATTCTTAGCAGGTCACGAATCATTCGCTGCTGCTGAAGGTGCTATCGGTATCGCTGAGAAGGCTAATAAGGTTCGTAAGACTCCTTTAAGAGTTATCCTTAACGGTTTAGGTAAGGATGCTGCTCAGATCATTTCTCGTATCAACGGTTTCACATACGTTGAAACAGAGTATGACTACAAGACAGGCGAACTTAAGGAAGCATTTAGAAAGTGTTACTCAAAGGATGCTAACTCTCCAAGAGCAAAGGTTAACTGCTACGGCGCTAACGATGTTCAGGAAGGTGTAGCTATCATGTGGAAGGAAAACGTTGATGTTTCTATCACAGGTAACTCTACAAACCCAACAAGATTCCAGCATCCAGTAGCTGGTACATATAAGAAGGAAAGACTTGAAGCTGGTAAGAAGTACTTCTCAGTAGCTTCAGGTGGTGGTACAGGACGTACACTTCACCCAGATAACATGGCTGCAGGTCCAGCTTCATATGGTATGACAGATACTATGGGACGTATGCATTCAGATGCACAGTTCGCTGGTTCTTCATCAGTTCCTGCCCACGTAGAAATGATGGGTCTTATCGGTGCTGGTAACAACCCAATGGTAGGTATGACAGTTTCAACTGCCGTTTCTATCGAAGAAGCTGCTAAGGCAGGTAAGTTCTAAGATTATTAGAACACACATTTATAATTTATAATTTAAATTAAATTCTAGCCAAGCTATCATTTTTCTAGATGTGATCTGATCCATCACATTTAGAAAATGAAAGCAAGGCACAAAATAAAAAGATTACTAACTAGGCTTTTTAGCAATACAAGATTAGTCTCAAACACTAAGATTGCAGTTAGCAGTCACCAATTAGATATTAATTATTCTAGATATAATTAGTATTTAAATTTGTCGATATTAGATTTTACAATCTATAAATAAAAGGATTTTAAAGCTTGATTGAAGTTTTAATAAGTCGACATGTTAGAAGGACATGAGAGTTTTAGAATCTATTGATTTAAATCAAATAGGTCTTTGACCTACAATTTTATAAGTACTTAAAAGAAGCAAGTTCGCTGTGTTCCGGTCATAGCGAGCTTGTTTTTTTTATTGTTTTGGAGTGGGGGAGATTCCTATAATTAATAGATTTGAGTTGCTTACTTTTCTATTTAGGTGACGGGCTCTTTTAGAGCCTCTAAATTCGGCTTATTTGTGCCTGTGAATCGTATTCAAATAAGTTAAGGCACAATTTTAAAAAGCTCTATTTGAAAGGATTTGACTATTTTAAGGATATGTTGAAATAAAGTCAAACGACCAAGAAATCAAAATTTAAAACCTGTGCCTAAATTTAAGAATTTAGTAAGTATAGCCACCGTCAAAAAATTTAACTATTTTCTGATGTGCTTTTATCATCATAAGTGCTAGAAAAAGTCACAAATGAGATTTAAGCTAAGTGGCTAAATTTATTGATTGTTTGATAAAAAGTCAATTTAGAAGAATTAATAAAGAAATGGAAATTAAAAAATAGTGCCTTATAAACAGTAATATGAGTAATAGAGGCACAAACCCCGGAAATCTAAGGCAAAATCGAGAGAGAATAATAAGCTTCTTTGTTTAGTTCCAGAAAGAAATCAAGCTAGCAGTGACTAAAGACCCGAAAATACAGTAATAGAGGCACAAACCCCGGAAATCTAAGGCAAAATTGAGAGAGAATAATAAGCTTCTTTGTTTAGTTCCAGAAAGAAAGCAAGCTAGCAGTGGCTAAAGACCCGAAAATACAGTAATAGAAGCACAAACCCCGGAAATCTAAGGCAAAATCGAGAGAGAATAATAAGCTTCTCTGTTTAGTCCCAGAAGCCTATAAAAAAAGACTCTAGCTTTCGCTAGAGTCTTCATTAACATTTTTATTCATTATCGTCTTCTTCAGCAGCAATCACACCTGAGATTACTGAAACTAAAACAACACTTGCAATTATAGCAATTGAAACACCAATAATTGGTCCTAAAAATAATAAAAACATTTTGTCACGACCTCCATTCATAGATTAGTTATATTATATATCTTGTTGCAAAGATTATCAATATCTTATTAGGTTAGTTGTTAAACAGAAGTCAAAGTCAAAATTTCCTAAAGTCTATTATGAAATTTTTTGTTCTTTCTTAAGGTTTTTATTAGCTGTTGAAAGCATAAGCTTAATTCTGTTAAGCTGGTTAACTTCAGAAGCACCTGGATCGTAATCAACTGCGATGATATTAGATTCAGGGAATGCAGCTCTTAATTCCTTAATTACACCCTTACCAACGATGTGGTTAGGTAAGCAACCAAATGGCTGACAGCAAACGATATTGCCGGCACCGTTGTGAATTAATTCAATCATTTCACCAGTAAGTAACCAACCTTCACCTGTCTGGTTACCAAGAGAAACTAAGTCCTTAGCTAGGTTAGCAGTTTCTTTAATTGATGATGGAGCATCAAAACGCTTACTTGCAGCTAAAGCCTTGTTACCTTCTTTTCTGAACCATTCAAGGAAGCTGATAAGTGTGTTACCAATAAGGGCAGTCTTTTTTGGAGCACCAAGGTATTGATGCTTAAAGTTTGTATTCTCTGCACTGTAGAGTAGGAAGCCCATTAAGTCTGGAACTACGGCCTCAGCACCCTCAGATTCAAGTAACTCAACTAAATAGTTATTAGCAGCTGGCATGAACTTAACTAAGATTTCACCAACAATACCAACTCTTGGCTTCTTGATATCAAGTAATGGAATTTCATCGAAATCCTTTACAATAGCGTGGAGATTCTTGTTAAATTCTCTCATATTTACACGCTTCTTAGTTAACTGCTCAATAACAACCTTCTTCCACTTATCATGAAGTGCATTTACAGAACCAGGAACGGCCTCGTAAGGTCTTGTTCTATAAACAACATTCATAAATACATCGCCATATTCAATAGCCATCATAGCCTTCTTAAGCATTGGGATAGTGTATGTAAAGCCTGAGTTCTTTTCAATTCCTTGAGCAGAAAGTGAAATAACAGGTACATATTCTAAGCCAGCCTTAGCAAGGGCTCTTCTAATAAATCCAATATAGTTAGAAGCTCTACAACCACCACCTGTCTGAGAGATGATAATAGCAGTTTTCTTCATATCATATTTACCAGAAAGGACAGCATCCATAATCTGACCAACAACCATAAGAGATGGGTAGCAAGCATCGTTATTAACGTACTTTAAACCTACATCTACGGCTGATTTGTTATCGTTATCAAGGACAACGAAGTTGTAACCACAAGCATTAAGGGTTGGTGCAAGTAAATCAAAGTGAATTGGTGACATCTGAGGGCAAAGAATTGTGTAATTCTTACGCATCTCTTCAGTGAATTCAATCTTGTTAAATGCAGCGCTTTCAACCTTTCTCTTGTAGTTATGAAGTTCTCTAACCTTAAGGGCAGCAATTAAAGAACGAACTCTAATTCTTGCAGCACCAAGGTTATTAACCTCATCAATCTTTAAGACAGTATAAATCTTACCTGCCTTAGATAAAATATCATTAACAGCATCTGTTGTAACAGCATCAAGACCACAACCAAATGAGTTAAGCTGAATTAAATCAAGGCTATCATCAGTTCTTACATAGCTTGCAGCTGCGTAAAGTCTTGAATGATACATCCACTGATCCATAACAACAAGTGGTCTGTCAACCTTACCTAAATGTGATATTGAATCCTCAGTTAATACGGCAATTCCATAAGAGTTAATTAATTCAGGAATACCATGGTTGATTTCAGGGTCAACGTGGTAAGGTCTACCAGCAAGGACAATACCATGCTTACCTGTTTCGTGAAGGTAATTAATTACCTCTTCACCTTTCTTTCTAACATCTTCCTTAGACTGCATTAATTCATCCCAAGCATGACTTACAGCCTTCTTAACCTCTTTAGCTGGAATATCAGATAATTCCTCAACTAAGCGCTTTGTAAGAATTTCCTTACTCTCAAAAGTCATAAATGGATTTCTAAAGTCGATATTTTCAGTTTTGATTTCCTCTACGTTATTCTTAATATTTTCAGCATAAGAAGTAACGATAGGGCAGTTGTAATGATTATTAGTATTCTCAATTTCCTTGTGCTCGTAAGGAATACATGGATACCAAATGAACTTAACGTTGTTCTTGATTAACCATGAAATATGTCCATGTGCTAACTTAGCTGGGTAACACTCTGATTCTGATGGAATTGATTCAATACCAAGTTCGTAAATTTTACGGTTTGAGCTTGGTGATAAAACAACTCTATACTTTAAGTCGTTAAATAAAGTAAACCAGAATGGGTAGTTCTCATACATGTTAAGAACTCTTGGAATACCAACTGTACCACGAGTTGCCTCAGCTTCGCTAAGTGGCTCGTAGTCAAATAATCTATGGAACTTATAATCAAATAGGTTAGGAAGCTTATTCTTATTCTTTTCCTTACCAAGTCCCTTTTCACATCTATTACCAGTGATAAATCTTCTGTTACCAGAGAACTTATTAATTGTTAAATGACACTGGTTAGTACATCCCTTACATCTTGTAAGAGTTGTTTCATAAGTTAAGTTGTTGATCTGATCAATTGAAAGCATTGATGAATCTGAAATACCATCATATCTTTCTCTAGCAATAAGGGCAGCACCGAAAGCACCCATAATACCAGCGATATCAGGTCTAATAGCCTGAACACCTGTGATCTTCTCGAAAGAACGAAGTACAGCGTTGTTGTAGAATGTACCACCCTGAACAACGATGTGCTTACCTAAATCACCTGGATCAGAAATCTTAATAACCTTATAAAGAGCGTTCTTAATTACAGAGTATGCTAAACCTGCAGAAATATCAGCAACTTCAGCGCCTTCCTTCTGAGCCTGCTTAACCTTAGAGTTCATGAAAACTGTACAACGAGTACCAAGGTCAATAGGGTACTTAGCAAAAAGAGCAGCCTTTGCGAAGTCCTGAACTGAGTAATTAAGTGATTTTGCAAATGTTTCAATAAATGAACCACAGCCTGAAGAACAGGCTTCATTTAACTGAACGGAATCAACTGTCTGGTTCTTAATCTTGATACACTTCATATCCTGTCCACCGATATCAATAATACAGTCAACCTGTGGATCAAAGAAAGCAGCGGCATAGTAGTGAGATACAGTCTCGACTTCACCCTCATCAAGCATAAGAGCAGCCTTAATTAGGGCTTCACCATAACCTGTTGAGCATGAGCTAACAATCTTAGCCTTTGGACTAAGCTTAGAGTAAATCTCCTTAATAGCCTTAATTGTTGTAGCAAGTGGAGAACCATTGTTGCTTGAGTAAAATGAATATAAAAGATTTCCTTCATCATCAACCAAAGCAACCTTAGTTGTTGTAGAACCAGCATCAACACCTAAGTAACAATTACCCTCATAGCTTTCAAGTGGGGCAGTCTTTACCTTGTGAGCGCTGTGTCTTAAAGTAAATCCATCATATTCTAACTGGTTCTTAAATAGAGGTTCCATACGAGCAACCTCAAATTCTAACTGAACCTTGTTCTTTAAACGTGTAATAATATCATCTACGGCCACGAAAACATTTTCATCATAATTCATAGCAGAACCTACTGCTGCAAATAAATGTGAGTGGTCAGGTGCAATAATATTCTCAGGGCCAAGGCTTAAAGTTCTAATAAAGCACTGTCTAAGCTCTGATAAGAAATGAAGTGGGCCACCAAGGAAGGCAACGTTACCTCTAATTGGCTTACCCTGTGCAAGACCTGAAATAGTCTGGTTTACAACGGCCTGGAAAATTGAAACAGATAAATCTTCCTTTGTGGCACCTTCGTTAATAAGTGGCTGGATATCAGTCTTTGCAAATACACCACATCTAGCAGCGATAGGGTAGATAGATTTATAATTCTTAGCATATTCGTTAAGACCCATAGCATCAGTCTGTAAAAGAGAGGCCATCTGGTCGATGAAAGAACCTGTACCACCAGCACAGATACCGTTCATTCTCTGATCAATACCGTTTGTAAAATATATAATCTTGGCATCTTCACCACCAAGTTCAATAGCTACATCACATTGTGGAGCGTAGTCTTGAAGGGCAGTAGATACTGCAACTACTTCCTGAGTGAATGGTACGCCTAAATGTTTAGCAAGTGTAAGTCCACCAGAACCTGTGATTACTGGATATACTTCAAAGTCACCTAGCTTTTCTTTAGCCTTTTCAAGCAAAGATTGTAGAGTTTCTTGGATATTGGCAAAATGTCTCTCGTAGTCAGAAAATAAAATGTCGTTATTATCAGCTAATATTGCGATCTTAACTGTTGTTGAACCAATATCAATACCGAGTCTATATCTATTCATATTCATTGCGGAATTTTCCGCACCTCCTCCTAAAAGTTTTAAAATATGCAATCTGATTTATTATAGTGGAAAGCAAGTCAAATTTCAACTGTATACAATCTTGGAAATTATGAAATTAAGCTAAATAAAATGTGAATTAATTATATGATTAATTGACAAAGATGGGGTGTCTTTTTTATACTATTTATAGTGATGTCTGTACAATTTGACATAAAAAATTACTAGAGGTAAAAACTAATGAATTTTATGAGAAAATTTGAAAGAAAGTACGGTAAATACGCAATTCCTAACCTTATGAATTACATTATTGTTTTATATATCATAGGTTATGTTTTGTATATTTCAAAACAAGTTACGGGAGTAGATCTTTATTCTACCTTTCTTTCGCTTAATTTCAGGATGATTATGAGAGGGCAGGTCTGGAGACTTGTTACTTATATCATTCAGCCACCTTCAACTAGTATTATTTTTATATTTTTTGCCCTATATTTTTATTACATGATAGGAACAAGTTTAGAAAGACTCTGGGGTTCTTTTAAGTTTAATGTCTATTTCTTTAGCGGCGTTATTCTTAATATAATCGCAGCTCTTATCATTTATTTAATTTGGGGCGTAAGTATGGATCTAAATACTTACTTTATTAATTTTGCTCTATTTATGGCTTTTGCTGTTGAATTCCCTGATATGGAAGTTTTACTTTTCTATATTATTCCAATCAAGGTTAAATGGCTCGGAATTTTTGATGCGATTTTTTTAGGGGCTCAGATAATAGGTGGATATGCAGCTTTAATAGCATATAATACAGGCAATACAACGTTATTTGCTCGTTTGTATCTTAACTTTGGTTTTGAATGGTTTAGCGCAACAGCAGCTTTGATTGCTATGTTAAACTTCATTATCTTTATAATTCTTTATAAGAAGGGACCAGCTAAGAGTAAGACACAAAAGAATTTCCGCAAGGCAACAAAGAATTCTAATAAGACTTCTTTTAATGAGCGTTTTTACAATGCTAATAGTGAGAAGACTAACTGGGAGGATGCAAACAGTTACAGACCAATTAATCCAGGTGGAGCACGTCACAGATGCGCAATTTGCGGAAGAACTGAAAAGGATGGAGACTTAATCTTTAGATATTGTTCAAAGTGCAATGGTAATTATGAGTATTGTCAGGATCATTTATATACTCATGTGCACGTGAAATAATTGTCTAAATGGAATTAATGCTTGATTTATAGCGCATGCTATATTATAATGACAGATGTTTTTGGTTAAATTTAAGTAGAATTAGAGATTAGAGAATTTCGGAGGAAAGTATGAAGAAGACTAAGATTATTTGTACAATGGGTCCTAATACTAACGACAGAGAACTTATTAAGAAGTTAGCATTAGCAGGAATGGATGTTGCTAGATTTAATTTTTCCCATGGTGATCACGAAGAACAGGCAGGCCGTATGGCATTAGTTAAGAGCGTTAGAGAGGAGATTGGAAAGCCAATCGCAACACTTCTTGATACTAAGGGTCCAGAAATCAGAACAGGTGCAGTAGCAGGTGATAAGAAGGTTACTCTTGTAGCTGGACAGAAGTATACACTTACAACAAAAGAAGTAGAAGCAACTAATGAAATTAACTGCATCACATACGAAGGACTTCCACATGATGTAGTAGCAGGTAACACAATCCTTATCGATGACGGTTTAATTGAACTTAGAGTTGATGACGTTGTTGATGGAACAGATATTATTTGTACAGTAGTTAACGGTGGTGAGTTAGGATCTAAGAAGGGTGTTAACGTACCTAACGTTTCAATTAGACTTCCAGGTATCACAGACAAGGATAAGGACGATATTATCTTTGGTGTTGAACAGGGATTTGATTTTATTGCAGCTTCATTCGTTCGTAATGCAGCTTGTATCCAGGAAATCAAGCAGTTACTTTGGGCTCATGATTCAGACATTCCAGTTATCGCTAAGATTGAGAATGCTGAAGGTATCGACAACTTAGATGAAATCATTAAGGTTGCTGATGGTATCATGGTAGCTCGTGGTGATATGGGTGTTGAAATTCCAGCTGAAGATGTTCCACATATCCAGAAGGAAATCATTGCTAAGTGTAATGCAGCTTATAAGCCAGTTATTACAGCTACACAGATGCTTGATTCTATGATTAGAAACCCACGTCCTACAAGAGCTGAGGTTAACGATGTTGCCAACGCTATTTACGACGGTACAGATGTTGTTATGTTATCAGGTGAGACTGCTAACGGTAAGTACCCATTAGAAGCTCTTACAATGATGGCTAAGATTGCAGAAAGAACAGAAGCTGATTTAGCAGGTAGAGAAGCTGAATTAACTAACGTTCATGCTAAGAGAAACGTATCTTCTGCAGTTTGTAACGCAGCAGTTCAGACAGCTGCTAACTTAAATGCAAAGGCTATCCTTTGCCCAACAATTTCAGGATTTACAGCTAGATTAACATCTAAGCTTAAGCCAGAAGCTGAGATCATTGGATGCTCTCCATATGATAACGTTCTTAGAAAGATGCAGCTTTATAGAGGTGTTAGACCAGTTAAGTCTGCTCCAGAAACTAATACAGATAAGATCATTGAGCATGCTGTAGAAGTTGCTGAACAGGCTGGATACATTGAAGAAGGCGATACAGTAATCATTTCAGCAGGTATTGCTACAACTTCAGCTCCAACTGCTAAGCGCGGTTTAACTAACACAATGAGAGTTGTTACTCTTTAATGGATAAATTTAAAATTTGCGGCAGGGTGCTTATATGGCTCCCTGCTATTTTTATAGCCATCACTATTTTTAGTTTTTCTAATCAGAATGGTGATGAGTCACAGGGTCTAAGTAACAAGGCTGCTGAGGTTATTTTGACAGCGGGTGACAATTTAGGACTTGTAGAGTTTACAGATAATAATACTAAAGCTAACATGATAGAGGACTTACAGGTTCCTATTAGAAAATGTGCTCACATGGGCGAGTATGCCATTCTTACCATGTGTTTATTTATAGCTTTTATGTTTAATGGAGTTGCTTTTAGATGGTCTAGAATACTTAGTCTTTTATTAACTATTATTTGGGCTAGTTCAGATGAAATCCATCAATTGTTTGTTGCAGGTAGAGCAGGACGATTTTTAGATGTATGTATTGATACATTTGGCTCTTTAATTTTTCTTGGAATAGTAAGTTTGATTCATCATCATCTAGAAGTAAAGAAAGAAAAGAATATATTTAGTGAGCTAGATTTAAAGTAAGACAAATTCCCTTAAATAAGGCTTGAAGATTATATTCTTTTATGATATTCTTTTAAAGTAAATTTAATATAAAGCGTTGATGGAAACAAGTAGAAATTTGTGGAAGCTACAGAGAATTGCCGGTTGATGAGAGGCGTTAGGGAAAGCAAGTTTTGAATACCTTCCGGAGTGTTTAACTGAAATTATAATTTTTGTTTTGAGGATGAGATACATTTTCATAAAAGTTATAAGACTAGGGGCGACGTATTGGTACACGTTATAGTACTAAGAGTTAAGGAATCTAAGGATTCTAAGACTTGATGAGGCAAGAAGCGCGAGTTTCTTGTGAATAAAGGTGGTAACACGGGATTTCACTCTCGTCCTTTTAATTAAGGATGGGAGTTTTTTTATTGCGATTTAGAAGCGATACAATCTCGTCCTTTCAGTCTCATTTTTATAATAATTGAGGCACAATCATATTATAATTAGGAGGTTCATAAATATGGGTATTTATGAAGAATTAGTTGCTAGAGGCTTAATCGCTCAGGTAACAGATGAAGAAAGAATTAGAGATTTAGTAAACAATGGTAAGGCTACTTTCTATATTGGTTTTGATCCAACTGCAGATAGCCTTCACGTTGGTCACTTCATGGCACTTTGCCTTATGAAGAGACTTCAGATGGCAGGTAACAAGCCAATTGCCTTAGTTGGTGGTGGTACAGGTATGATCGGTGACCCATCTGGTAGAACAGATATGAGAAAGATGATGACACCAGAGACAATTCAGCACAACTGCGATTGCTTTAAGAAGCAGATGGAGAAGTTCATTGATTTCTCTGATGGCAAGGCTTTAATGGTAAACAATGCTGATTGGTTAATGAACTTAAACTACATCGAAGTTTTAAGAGAAGTAGGTGCTCATTTCTCAGTAAATAACATGCTTCGTGCAGAATGCTACAAGCAGAGAATGGAAAAGGGCTTATCATTCCTTGAATTTAACTACATGATTATGCAGGCTTATGACTTCTATATGTTATACCAGAAGTACGGCTGTAACTTAGAGTTTGGTGGCGACGATCAGTGGTCTAACATGCTTGCTGGTACTGAGCTTATTAGAAGAAAGTTAGGCGAAGATGCTTCAGCTATGACAATCACACTTTTACTTAACTCAGAAGGTAAGAAGATGGGTAAGACTGCTTCAGGTGCTGTTTGGCTTGATCCTGAGAAGACATCTCCATACGACTTCTACCAGTACTGGAGAAATGTAGGCGATAACGATGTTCTTAAGTGCATCAGAATGCTTACATTCTTACCACTTGAAGAAATCGATGAGATGGACAAGTGGGAAGGTGCTCAGCTTAACAAAGCTAAGGAAATCCTTGCATTTGAGCTTACAAAGTTAGTTCACGGTGAAGAAGAAGCTAAGAAGGCAGAAGAGACTGCAAAGTCTATCTTTAGTGGTGCAGGTGCTGCAGCTAACATGCCAGAAGCTAAGATTTCAGAAGATGTATTTGTTGATGGTTCAATCAATGCAATCGCTTTAGTTGCTGCAACAGGCCTTGTAAAGTCTAATTCAGAAGCTAGAAGAGCTATTCAGCAGGGTGGTGTAAGCGTTGATGGTAACAAGGTAACTGATATCAACGAAACATTTGCTAAGGATAAGTTTGAAGGCGAAGGAATCGTAGTTCAGAAGGGTAAGAAGAACTTCGTAAGAGTTAGCTTATAATTATGAAAATGTAATAAAGAGTCTAGTATATCTAGACTTTAAACTTACTAACCCCGGTGGGAGTGCCAAGCATTTCTTCCGGGGTTATTCTTGTTTTAGCAAGGTGCATAGTGTATAATATAGTTAAATTTATAGTTGTAACCAATAGACGTGAATAAAAAAATAAAAGAGGATTTATATGGATAAGGCGCAAAAGACTTACATTCGCTTAGTCTCTATAATGGTTTTGTTCTGCTTAGATTTTATTTGTCTGCTTTGCTTTTTGGGTGGTGGCTTGTTTCAGGACATTTTAAATCTAATAAGCTTAAATTCTGACAAATTAACAGAAGCTGAGAAAAATCTCTACAATATGCAATATTACTTGGCATTTAATATAATTTATAGATTTGTCTTTTCCTTTGCAATCCTTGCGGTATTTATTGCATTTATCGCAGTATTGTTTAGGCTTAGTAAAGCAGGAAGAATCGCTATTATTGCAAATTTATCAAGCATTGCCACAGCAGTAGTTGTAATTGTTGCTAGACTCTTAGAGGGGAATAAAAGCGTACATAGAAAGATTACAAATTTGTTTTTAGGTATCAATGGAGACGATTTTGTCACCATGCAGGCATTGCCTAAATTACTTGTTGTGCCAATAATTATTATAATTTTGTCACTGCTATGTTTGGCTATGGTTAAGTCAAGTAAAATTGAAAAAATACGACTTTATAACAAAGCCAACGCCTTAAGTGGAACTAGTATTTACATGGTTGCCATGTATGGATATGTGGGAATTGACGTGCTTAGAAACAATTTAAGTTATATGATTATGAATAAAAAGGACCTAGCTTGCATGAATTCCTTAAATTACCTAAGAACCTTTTATATAGATAATAATAAGATTCTAAGTTTGCCAATTTCCTATATTTTAATACTGATTATTGGCCTTGGAATCATAACAGATAAGTTTCTAAAAAAGAAAATTGCAGGAATTATCTCGGTTTTAATACCGACTTTAATCTCAATTGTAATCATTGTAATTAACATAATTAATAAGCCTGTGATTCTTGGAAATGTAACTACGGATTTGAATATATGCGACATGGTGGATTTTGCTTACTTTGCCTTTTTAGCAAATTTCCTTATTACCTGTCTATATATAAACCTAATGCTAGTCTACATTATAAGCGTCAGGGGCAACAAAACTCAGATGTTAATTTTAATTACCATTAACATCATTTTAAATCTAATTGGTCAAATAATTGCTAAAAATTTTAGTGGTATTGCAATTCACTTTATTATGTGGAGCGTGGCAGATATTATAAGTACCGTAATCGTCCTAGTTCTTATGATTAATATTCATAAGTATAGAAAGAGAAAGAGACGAGAAGCTGGGGTAAGTAAAAATCTACGTCCATAAGAAATAATAAAAATTAGGAAGGTCAAGTTGCTGGAAATTCCAAAACTTAACCTTCCTTTGTAAAAATAGGACTTAGTCCTCAACTTCCTTTAACATAGAAATGTCTGATTTTGCAATAAGAGAGTAGTTTGTATAATAGACAACAAATCCAGGTTTTGCCTGAGCTGGCTTTTTAACTTCCTTCTTTACAACGTAGTCTATTTCTACCTTTTCAAGTTCTCTGCCCTTAGAGTAGTAGGCTGCAAGAGCTGCTGCCTCCTCGAAAGCTCTATCAGGAACTTCCTTGCCGTTAGTTCTTAAAACTACGTGGGAACCTGGCATTTGCTTAGCATGAAACCACCAGTCGTTGGCATTGGCAAACTTAAAAGTAAGCTCGTCATTCTGACTGTTATTCTTACCAACATAGATGTCAAAACCATCAGAAGAAATGTAGTGAAGTGGCTTACTTGAAATCTTTTTAGAATTTTTCTTCTTAGAAGACTTTATATAGCCTGTTTCGTGAAGCTCTTCCTTAATCTGATTTAAATCGTCCTCGCTAACTGCAATTTCAAGAGAATTAAGAACAGACTCAAGATAGTTAATGTCTGCGCTAACTTCCTTAATAAGTATAGTTGTGGCCTCGTAAGTTCTCTTTAACTTGTTATACTTTGCAAAATACTTGTTAGCATTTTCAATAGCAGATAAATCCTTATCAAGTGGGATAGTGATTTCGCTGTTATCGTAGTAATTGTTACAAGTGTAGCTCTCATCTCCACTAGTTACATCATAGCTGTAGGCAGATAGTAGCTCGCCGTAAATCTTATATTTTTCCTTCTTCTCAGTGTCCTTTAACTGTCGCTCCTGAATATCTAACTTCTTAATGTCACGCTCCAAAATAGTAGTGACAATTCGTCTTAAATCCGCAGATTTTTGATGAATTCTAGTATAGATTTCCTTCTTCTTATAAAAATCACGAATCAAATCACTAATTGACTCATAATTTGAAATGGCAATATCACTAGTCTTATTAGAACCTGAAAACATCTCAAGCTCAAAAGCCCAGAATTCCTTAGGAATGTTGTTTGAAAAGACTATGTTAGGCTTGTAGTTGCCTGCCTTAATATCAGCAAGTAATTTTGAAAATGTGTCAAAAATCGCCTCTTTGTCTGCATTTTCCAAACAATTCGCTGGTAGTTGGCTATCAATCTTAGCTCTTATGCAAAGTTCTTCGCCTGCAAGGCTAGAAAAACCGGTGTATGTCTGATAAATTGCTTTAGAGATAGGTTGTGCCTTTGAGAATACATTTTCAAAAAACTCATCCTTAGTGGTAGCAACAGGGTTTAACTTGTTGTTAGTGTTAGTTATAAAATATGGGCGACCCGGTAGAACCTCACGCACAGAGCTCATCTGAGCGGATACGTGGCGGATACTATCAAGAATCATATTGTCCTCATTAACTAGGATAATGTTACTATGCTTGCCCATAAACTCTGTAATTAAGTGCTTTCTACAAAGGTCACCAAGCTCGTCAAGGTGCTCGATTTCAATATCAATAATTCTTTCAAATTCTGGCTGAGTGATTGAAATAATACGACCATTGTTTAGATGCTTTCTAAGTAACATACAGAAATTAGGCGCTTTTATAGGGCTTGTCTTATTATCCTTTGCAAGATAGCAAAGAGGAAGAGTAGGATTTGCCGATAAAAGTAGTCTGTACTGACCCTCAGAAGTTTTTACTGTAAGAAAAAGCTCGTCGTTTTCCGGCTGAGCGATTTTATATAATCGACCATTTTTAATGGTTTTGTTTAATTGATCAACAATATTTGAAATTACAATTCCGTCGAATGCCATTATTTTGCCTCCTTTTGTCTCGTATAAAGAGTTTAGCAAATTCTTGTATAAATTCCTAGTTCTTCTTGTGATTTTTGCAATATATTGTTATAATTATAGAAGTTTGTGGGGTTATTCAAATAAATACATTTACGAGGTGAAAATACGTGATTAAAAGTATGACAGGCTTTGGAAGAAGCGAGATTTTAAGAGATAATAGAAAGATTTTAGTTGAGGTTAAATCCGTTAACCATAGATATTTAGAAGCAGGAATTAAGATGCCAAAGAAGCTCAATTCTTTCGAGTCTAGAATTCGTGAGACTTTAAAGAAGTACGCTAATAGAGGTAAGGTGGATATTTTTATTAACTATGAGGACAATAACGAGAATCAGGTTAATATTAAATATAATGATGCAATTGCTAAGGAATATATGGACATTTTCAAGAAGATGAGCGAAGAGTTTAATATCGAAAATGATGTCAATTGCGCAGCGCTTTCAAGATACCCTGAGGTTATTACAATGGAAGAGGTTCAGGTAGATGAAGACGAATTATGGGCATTTATTGAGGAGGCTCTAAAGGAGTGCTTTAGCCAGTTTGTTGAAACTAGAATCTTAGAGGGTGAGAACCTAAAGAAGGACTTACTTTTAAAGCTTGATCACATGGAAGAGCTTGTGGACTTTATTGAGAAGAGAAGTCCTGAAATCATGAAGGAATACAGAGGTAAGCTTGATAATAAGATTAAGGAAGTTCTAGGGGATACTAATATTGACGAGCAAAGAATTGCTACTGAGCTTGTAATCTATGCCGATAAGATTTGCGTTGACGAAGAGACAGTTAGACTTAGAAGTCACATTAATCATGCTAGAAAATGTCTTTCTGAAGACGGTGGTGTTGGTAGAAAGATGGACTTTATCGCTCAGGAAATGAACAGAGAGTCTAATACAATTCTTTCTAAGGCAAATGATATTGATATTTCTAATGCAGCAATTGATTTAAAGACAGAAATCGAGAAAGTAAGAGAGCAAATTCAGAATATCGAATAAATTTTACTTGATTGTTTTTTCTCCCTTAGGTATAATAGTCTTTGCGCATTATGTAAAGATTTATTCTTTATTGGTGCAACATAATTTAAGATTTGAGGTTATGTTATGAACAATAAAGGTTTATTAATTGTTTTATCTGGCTTTTCAGGAGCAGGTAAAGGAACAGTTGTTAAGAGCTTACTTGCTAGTCATAAGGATGAATACTGTTTAAGTATTTCAGCAACAACTCGTAATCCTAGACCAGGTGAAGAGAATGGCAGAGAATACTTCTTTAAGACAGTAGAAGAATTCGAGGCTATGATAGACAAGAATGAATTAATAGAGTATGCAAAGTATGTAAGCAATTACTACGGCACACCTAAGGCTTATGTAGAGAGTCAGCTTGAAGCTGGTAAGAATGTAATTCTTGAAATTGAGATGCAGGGAGCACTTGATATTAAGAAGATTTATCCGGATGCGGTGCTTATTTTCATCACACCTCCATCTGCTAAGGAATTAGAGAACAGACTCCGTGGTCGTAACACAGAGGATGAGGCTACAATTCTTGCAAGACTTTCAAGAGCTTATGACGAGTCTGAGGGCTTAGAAGAATATGACTACATAATTCTTAATGATGAAGTTGAGAAGTGTGTAGAAAGAATAGTGGGAGTTGTTACATCTGAGAAGATGAAGACAGCTAACAATGAAGAATTAATTAACAAAGTAAAGGAAGAGCTTAAAGCTTATTCGAAAGGAGAACAATAATGATACATCCATCTTATACTGAATTAATGGCAGTTATTAACAGCGAGGTTGAAGAGGGCGAGCAGCCTTTAGTACAATCAAGATATTCTATCGTTAAGGCAACAGCTACACGTGCTAAGGAAATCATTGATGCAAGATCAATCCAGGAGAAGATTAACAAGGCTAAGGCTGATGCTACAGTTAAGGAAAAGGAAAAGGATAAGGACAAGGACAAGAAGGAAGTAGAAGAGAAGAAGATTTCTGCTGAAGACGAAAGAAAGTTAATTATTGGTACTCCTCTTATTCATTCAACAGATAATGATAAGCCTTTATCTATCGCTGTAAGTGAATTATACCAGGGTAAGGTTAAGATCGTTGGTAACAGCGACGAGCAGTTCTAATAAAACTAATATATAATGATTACAATAATAGGCAGTCATCTAGTATTTAGGTGGCTGCTTAATTTAGTATTAGTTAGGATTCAATTTTTTCGAGGTAAGATATGAGTAGTTATAACGAAGAAACTAAAGCAATAAATTGTCCTTATTTTGAGGATTGCGGGGCTTGCGCCTATGCAGGAATGAAATATGACAACGAACTTGCAATTAAGACTAGAGACATGGAAAAGCTCTTTAAGGATATTACTAAGGTGGAGCCAATTGTCTCTATGTATAGACCAATTTATTATAGAAACAAGGTTCATGCCGTGGTTGCCGCTGATAAAAAGGGCAATATCCGAATGGGCACTTATAAGGAAAATAGCCATGATGTAGTAGACATCAAGGACTGCATGATTGAAGATGAAGTCTGTCGTAGTATCATTAACACCATCAAGGAGCTTATGAAGTCCTTTAAATACAAGGCTTACAACGAAGACACAAGACAGGGCTTTTTGCGCCACATTCTTATAAGACGTGGCGTTGTAACAAAGGAAGTTATGTTGTGCCTTGTAACCGGCGACATTGCATTTCCATCAAAGAACAATTTCCTTAAGGAAATCAGAAAGCGCCATCCTGAAATTACTACAATTTTGCAAAATGTAAATAATTCAAAAACTAGTATGATTCTTGGCAAAAGAACAGTAACTCTTTTTGGTAAGGGTTATATTGAGGACATTCTTTGCGGACTTAAGTTTAGACTCGGCATTAGCTCATTTTATCAAATTAACCACGACCAGACAGAAAAGCTTTACAAGAAAGCTATTAAGCTTGCAAACCTTACTAAGCAAGACACTGTAATTGATGCTTATTGCGGCATCGGCACTATTGGAATGGCTATGAGCAAGGCTGCTGGCCAAGTTATTGGCGTTGAGCTTAATGAAAATGCAATCGAGGACGCAAAAGTTAACGCTAAACTTAACAATATCAAAAACATTTACTTTCAGGCAGCAGACGCAGGGGAGTTTTTAGTAGACTACGCAGCAAGCGGCCGTAAGGCTAACGTTGTTGTAATGGACCCACCAAGATCTGGTTCAAGTCCAGAATTTCTTAAATCTATACTTAAGATTAAGCCAGATAGAGTGGTTTATATTTCATGTAATCCTGAAACTCAGGTGAGGGATATAAAGACTTTGATTAAGGGCGGCTATAAGGTAAGTCCTGTGACACCGTTCGATATGTTTCCGCATACAGCACATACAGAGACAGTGTGCTTGCTGTCTAGGGAAAAAAATAAATAGCGAAAAGCAGCTTATTTACTGGCTTTTTTTGAGCTAACTTACTGCCTAATGAAATAAAAAAATTGAAAGATAGTGAGTGAGAATATATACTTTTTTGATTTCGTCAGATAGATGATATAATTTATCTGACGAAAACAAAATTGTTATATCAATTTGGAAGCAGATAAAAATTTTGGGAGAACAATAAATATTTCATGCAAAAAGAGTTAGTGTATGCTAACATCGTCCTCAAGAGCGTTGCAGTAATGCGTAAGTCCATCTTACGTGGGGTTGCTACGCTCTTTTTTAGTTTTTGGAAAGGTGAGAAAATATGAAGGAAAGGAAAGTATCTAGATGAAGAAGGCATTTTGGATAATACTTGGAATAAAAAGCTTATTACATTTGTTGTAATAGGCTTTTTAAATTATAATGAAATTAGTTTTAAATAAGAAGAAATAGTATGTTAAACTTGGAGGTATAAATGATAGTGAATGACATTCAACATAAACTTTTTGAATTAGAAGATAAAAAATATAAGGACTTTCAATCAAAGCTAATTCCTAACGTGGAAAAATCTTGCGTTATAGGGGTTAGAACCCCTGATTTAAGAAAACTATCAAAATCTCTTAAGTCAAATGGAGATATTGAAATTTTTCTTAATAGTTTGCCCCACAGATTTTTTGAAGAAAATCAGCTACATGCCTTTATTATTTCTGATATTAGGGATTTTGATTTATGTATACAAAAAGTTAATGAATTTTTGCCTTTTATAGATAATTGGGCTACTACAGATCAGATGTCTCCATGTGTTTTTAAAAGACATAAAAAAGAACTTCTTAAATATATCAATGTCTGGATAAAGTCAAATAGATGTTATACTGTTAGATTTGCCATAGAAATGTTAATGAAGCATTATCTTGATGAAGACTTTGACCTTAATTATGTAAGAATGGTTTCTGATGTCAAATCAGATGAATATTATGTAAATATGATGATTGCTTGGTATTTTGCCACAGCGCTTGCTAAACAATACGATGTAGTTCTTCCTTTTCTTACAAATAAATGTCTTGATAAATGGGTTCACAATAAAACTATTCAAAAAGCCATTGAAAGTAATAGACTTTCTACAAATCAGAAGACATTTTTAAGAACACTTAAAATAAAATAGCGCATTTAACATAAATATGTTAGAATAGCACAGTATATTTTAACTCAGTCGGGGTACAAGCTCCGACTGAGTCTTGACAATTTTAGCCCATTAAGTGATATAATGGGCTTTTTATTATTAGAACAATTAGAATTTAGGAGAAATCATATGAAGATTATGTTTGTTTCCCTTGGTTGTGATAAGAACTTAGTGGATACTGAAAATATGCTAGGTATTTTAAAGAACAAGGGCTATGAGTTTACAGATGATGAGTACAGTGCAGATATTATCGTTGTTAATACATGCTGTTTTATTGGGGATGCTAAGGAAGAAAGCATTAATACCCTTATTGAGATGGGTCAAAGAAAAAAAGACGCTAAATGCAAGATTTTAATTGCAGCAGGTTGCTTAGCTCACAGATATAAGGACGAATTAATTAAGGAGATTCCTGAAGTTGACGCATTTATCGGTACAACAAGTTTTGATAAGATTGCGGAGGCAATTGAGAGCGTATGTGCTAAGAAAAATATTAATTTTATTGATGATGATAACAGATTACCTCAGGTTAAGGATAAGAGAGTTATTTCAACTCCTGGATATTTTGAGTACTTAAAGATAGCTGAGGGCTGCGATAAGAGATGTACTTATTGTATCATTCCTTATGTTAGAGGAAGCTTTAGAAGTTATCCAGTTGAATATTTAGTTGAGCAAGCTAAGCATTTAGTAGAAAATGGTGCTAGCGAACTTATATTAGTCGCACAGGAAACAACACTTTACGGTGTTGACTTATATGGCAAGAAGTCTCTTCCTATGCTTCTTCATGAACTTTCTAAGATTGAAGGCTTAAAGTGGATTAGAATTCTTTACTGTTATCCTGAAGAAATTGATGATGAATTAATTCAGGCTATTAAAAATGAGCCTAAGGTCTGTCATTATCTTGATTTACCTATTCAGTCAGGCTCTGATAATATCCTAAAGAGAATGGGTAGAAGAACATCAAGACAGGATATTATTGATATTGTAAATAAACTTAGAACAGAAATTCCTGATATTGCCTTAAGAACAACACTTATTACAGGTTTCCCAGGAGAGACCAAGGAAGACTTTGAAACAACTTATAATTTCGTTGATGAGCTTGAATTTGATAGACTTGGTGTATTTACTTATTCTATGGAAGAAGGCACACCAGCAGCTGAATTTGAAGACCAGGTGCCAGAAGAGATTAAAGCTAGTCGTCGTGATGAAATTATGGAATTACAGCAGGAAATCTCTATTGAGAAGTCACAGGCTATGATAGGCAAGGAATTAGAAGTCTTAATTGAAGGCTATATCCCTGATGATGACACTTATGTTGGACGTTCCTATAAGGATGCGCCAAATGTAGATGGACTCGTATTTGTATCATGTGACTATGAGTTAATTAGCGGTTCAATTGTAAAGGTTAAAATCACAGACGCCACAGAATATGACTTACTTGCAGAGATTATGGACTAATTTATAAATTTATGTGGAAAAATATTTACATTTGATATAAGCTAATACGTGGTAAAAGAAATTAATAGGAGGCTTAAGATGAATTTACCTAATAAATTAACTATTTTCAGAGTTATATTAGTGCCAGTTTTTCTTGTGTTATTATACATCGATAAGATTCCAGCACATAACTACTGGGCAGCAGCAATTTTCATAATTGCTAGCTTAACTGATATGCTTGATGGAAAGATTGCAAGAAAGTATAATCTTGTAACTAATTTTGGAAAGTTTATGGATCCTTTAGCAGATAAATTACTTGTTTGCTCAGGACTTATCGCACTTTCTGACCTTGGAAAAATCTATGGTTGGATTGTAATCGTTATTATTGCAAGAGAGTTTATTATTAGTGGTTTTAGACTTGTTGCATCAGACAATGGCGTAGTTATTGCTGCTAGCTGGTGGGGCAAGGTAAAGACTGCCGTAACTATGGTGACAATTATTTTAGTAGTACTTGAGTTACCATTCCCCGGTTCTGCTATTTTAAATCAGGTATTGATTTACATTTCCCTTGTATTAACAGTAATTTCACTTCTTGATTATATTATGAAAAATTATAAGATTTTCCTTGAGGGCGCACACTAATGCCAAACGAGAGTTTTATTAAGGGTTTAGATGCAGCAGCTGTACGAATTTTAAAGGACAAGGGCCTAGTCTTAACAACTGCAGAGAGTTGTACAGGCGGTATGGTTTCTTCTTTAATCGTCAATATTAGCGGCGCATCCAATGTATTTAAAGAAGGCTTTGTTACTTATTGTGACGAGGCAAAAGAGGAATTACTAGGTGTAAGCCATGAAACAATGCTTAAATACAAGGCTGTAAGTGCAGAAGTTGCTAGTGAAATGGCCAAGGGCGCTTGTAAAAAGGCCAAAGCTGACGTGGCAGTTTCTATTACAGGTGTTGCAGGTCCTTCAATGGAGGATGGAAAGCCTGTAGGTTTAGTTTATATTGCTTGTCATTACAAGGACGAGACTATTGTTAAGGAGTTTAACTTCACTGGCGATAGAAAGAGTGTTAGAGATCAGGCTGCTTTCAATGCCCTTAAGCTTGTAATTGATACGGTAAAGTAGATATATCTGAAATTTTGGTGGTACATTTAATATGTACCACCTTTTTTTATGAAAATATATCTCAAAGCTCAAAGTCCAAACTCAAATAATCAAATTTAGACTTTGAGGTTTACAAAAAATAGTGGCTATGTTAAAATTTTTCTTGTTCCAGTATATTATTAAGATAAAAATCTTATCCAAAAGCAGTATTTATCTGCATTTTTTCTATTTAGACTCTCGTCTAAAACTTTCCGAATACATGTTCGAAAAACTATTGACAAAGAAATTAAATGGTATTATTATTAATACAAACGAACGAATGTTTCGAAAATACGTTTTGATTATAAGGAGATTACGATTATGGTAAATAACGATGAAAAGCTTAAAGCATTAGACGCAGCTATATCTAACATTGAAAAACAATTTGGTAAAGGTTCGGTTATGAAGCTCGGAGAGCAGGCTGCTTCTCTTAATGTTGAATGTGTTCCAACAGGTTCATTAAGCTTGGATATTGCCTTAGGAGCAGGAGGGGTTCCAAAGGGAAGAGTTGTTGAAATTTATGGTCCTGAATCAAGTGGTAAGACAACAGTTGCACTTCACATGGTAGCTGAAGTACAGAAGCGTGGCGGTATTGCAGGCTTTATCGATGCTGAGCATGCTCTTGATCCAGTTTATGCTAAGAATATTGGCGTAGATATTGATAATTTATATATTTCTCAGCCTGATAGTGGTGAACAGGCATTAGAGATTTGTGAAACTATGGTACGTTCTGGTGCTATTGATATTGTAATCGTGGATTCAGTAGCTGCCCTTGTACCAAAGGCTGAAATTGATGGTGACATGGGTGATTCTCATGTTGGTTTACAGGCTAGACTTATGTCTCAGGCTTTAAGAAAGCTTACTCCAGTTGTAAGTAAGAATAACTGTGTAGTTATCTTCATTAACCAGTTACGTGAAAAGGTTGGTATTATGTTTGGTAACCCAGAAACTACAACAGGTGGTAGAGCCCTTAAGTTCTATTCGTCAGTAAGACTTGATGTTCGTCGTATTGAAACATTAAAGCAGAACGGTGAAGTTATTGGTAACAGAACAAGAGTTAAGGTTGTAAAGAATAAGATTGCTCCTCCATTTAGAGAAGCTGAATTTGATATTATGTTTGGTAAGGGTATCTCAGCAGTTGGTGACTTAGTAGATTTAGCTGCTAACGCTAACATTATTAACAAGGCTGGTGCTTGGTTCTCATACAATGACGAGAAGATTGGCCAGGGTAGAGAGAATGCTAAGCAGTTCTTACTTAACAATCCAGCTCTTTATGAAGAGATTGATCATAAGGTAAGAGTATTCTACGGTATTGAACCAGGTGATGAAACAGATGCTCAGGCAGAAGAAGTAGCATCTGATGAAAGCCAGGCTAAGGAAACAAAGACTACAAAATCAAGAAAGAAAGCTGCAGCAACTGAAGAATAATCTAGTAACTAATATTAGATTAATATAGATAACTATTGGATAGCTAGTTTTATGCTAATTGTCCAATAGTTATTTCTTTTCATGGCAGTTTGGTAAATTTATGAGCGAACTTACAATAACCTCAATTAAAGAACTAAATAAAAAGAAGCTATTAATATCAATTAACTATGAAGAGGCATTTGCCCTTTATAAAGGCGAAGTAAGACGCTTACATATAAAAGAAGGCGTAGTGCTTCCTGAGTCTGTATATGAGGAGATTATAGCCACTCTAACTAAGAGAGCAACTCTTAGGGCCATGTCTTTACTTACAAGTAAAGACTATGCAAGACAAGAATTAATAGATAAATTAGCTAAGAGTAGATATCCTAAGGAATCAATAAAGAAAGCCGTGGCTTACGTAGAGAGCTATGGCTATATTGATGACTACAGATATGCCTATAATTATTTCAACTTTAAGGCTGCTAATAAGTCCAAAAGAATTATTGAGATGAAACTTATGCAAAAGGGGATTGATTCTAATATTATCAAGGAAATTTCTGACGGATTTTATGAAGACAATCAAGATTGTGAGCTAAATCAATCAATTAAGCTTATTAGAAAGAAACTAAAACTAGCAGAAGATGAGTATATTGAGAATCTAGACTTTAAAGAGAAGAACAAATTAATGGCATTTTTGTTTAGAAAGGGTTATTCGATGGATATAATTAATAAAGCATTAGATAGACTGATTAAGGACTATTAGAAAACTAGTTATGTATCTTAAATAGTGCAAATTTCTTGACAATATGCGCAAATCAAGGTAATATGGTATTGTTGTATGTAGAGTACAATAAAACTTAATAAGGAGGCGCTCCTGTGGATCCTATTTTGATAGTTGTGTTTGCTGTCTTAGTAGTCATAGTAGCAATTGTTGCCTATATTCTTGGTAATCGTTCAAAGATTAGCAATGCTAATAAGAAGGCACGTGAGATTGTTGATGAAGCTATTAAGGAAAGGCAAGCAGCCAAAACTGCTAAGGATGCCGCAATCGCTGATAGGGAGGCAGCAATTAGAGAAAAAGAAGCTGCAAAGAAAGAAGCTCTTTTAGAGATAAAGGAAGAGTCAATTAAGGCTCGTAATGAACTTGAGAAAGAGACTAGAGAAAGAAGAAACGAACTTTCAAAGTATGAAAGAAGAATAACTTCTAAGGAAGAATCCCTTGATAAGAAGATTGAGGCAGTAGAAAAGCGTGACTCTAGTATAACTAAGCGCGAGGAAGAACTTAGTAAGGCTAGAATAAAGGTAGAAGAACTTGAGAAACAGAGACAACAGGAACTTGAAAGAATCTCAGGCTTAACCTCCGAACAGGCAAAAGAATTTCTATTAAAGACTGTTGAAGATGAAGTAAAACATGATACTGCTGTAATGATTAAGACATTAGAAAGCAGAGCAAAAGAGGAAGCAGATAAGAAAGCTAGGGAGTATGTTGTTAATGCAATTCAGAGATGCGCTGCAGATCACGTTGCTGAAACAACAATTTCAGTAGTTCAGCTTCCTAACGATGAAATGAAGGGCCGTATCATCGGTCGTGAGGGTCGTAACATTAGAACTCTTGAGACTATGACAGGTGTAGAACTTATTATTGATGATACACCAGAGGCAGTAGTTTTATCAGGCTTTGATCCAGTTCGTAGAGAAGTAGCTAGAATTGCCCTTGAGAAGTTAATTCTTGATGGTCGTATTCATCCAGCTAGAATCGAAGAAATGGTTGAAAAAGCACAAAAAGAAGTAGAGGCATTAATTAAAGAGGAAGGTGAGGCTGCAACCCTTGAGGTTGGTGTTCATGGAATTCATCCTGAGTTGGTTCGTTTACTTGGTAAGTTAAGATATAGAACTAGTTACGGACAGAACGTTTTAAGGCATTCTATCGAGGTTGCCCAGTTAGCAGGTTTACTTGCTGCAGAGATGGGACTTGATATTAAGACTGCTAAGAGAGCTGGTTTACTACATGATATTGGTAAAGCAGTTGATCATGAGATGGAAGGATCTCACGTTCAGTTAGGTGTGGATTTATGTAGAAGATATAAGGAATCACCAACTATTATTAATGCGGTTGAAGCACATCATGGAGACGTTGAACCAGAAAGCTTAATAGCTTGCCTTGTACAGGCTGCTGATACAATTTCAGCTGCAAGACCTGGTGCAAGAAGAGAGACGTTAGAAACTTATACAAACAGACTAAAACAATTAGAAGACATTACAAACTCATTTAAGGGAGTTGAAAAGTCCTTTGCCATTCAAGCAGGTAGAGAGGTTCGAGTAATGGTAGTTCCTGAAGTCGTGAGTGATACAGACATGGTACTTATGGCAAGAGATATTTCTAAGCAGATTGAAGATCAGATGGAATATCCAGGTCAGATTAAGGTAAGTATTATTAGAGAATCACGAGCTGTAGATTACGCTAAGTAATCAGATTTCAAGCCGAGAAAGAATTAAACTAAGGTGATTAAAGAGAAATCTTTAATCACCTTTTTTGATGCCCTTTTTAAGCTTTTTTCTGATTATCTTTGATTTTCATAAATTGAGTTTTTCTTACGAACTTAATTTATGAAAGTGAATTTTCAAATTCTATTTATAAAATTAGATAAAATATAGAATTTCTATGTTTTTCCTTGCATTAACTCCTATTATTGTGTATGATACTAGGGACTTAAGAAAGTTTTTTGAGAAATAACTTTATTTTATTAAGTATAAACCTATCAATGCATTAATAAATTTAAGTCGTAGTAAATCTAATATGATTTAGGAGGAAGTTATGAATTATACAAGTTTAAGTAAAGAGGAATTACTTAAGTTAAGAGAGGAATTAAACAAGGAGTATAGTGAAGCTAAGGCAAAGGGCTTAAACCTTGATATGTCTAGAGGTAAGCCATCTGCAACACAGCTTGATGTTTCACTTGATATTTTAGACGCTATTAACTCTAAGTCACTACTTAAGTCTGAGAATGGCACAGACTGTAGAAACTATGGTGTTTTAGATGGTATTCCAGAAGCTAAGAAACTTATGGCTGATATGATTGGAACAACTCCAGATCATGTTATTGTATATGGTAATGCATCACTTAGCATTATGTATGATCAGGTATCAAGAGCTTATACACATGGTATTTTAGGTAACACACCTTGGTGTAAGTTAGATAAGATTAAGTTCTTATGTCCAGCTCCTGGTTATGACAGACATTTTGCGATTACAGAAAGATTCGGAATTGAAATGATTACAATTCCTATGTCAGATAAGGGACCAGATATGGACCTTGTTGAACACTACGTTAATAATGACCCAACAGTTAAGGGTATTTGGTGTGTACCAAAGTATTCTAACCCACAGGGCTACTCATACTCAGACGAAACAGTTAAGAGATTTGCTAACTTAAAGCCAGCAGCTCCTGACTTTAGAATTTTCTGGGATAATGCTTATGTTATCCATCATTTATATGATGACAATCAGGATGAGATTCTTGAGATCCTTTCAGAATGTGAGAAGGCTGGAAATCCTGATATGGTATTTGAATTTGCATCAACATCAAAGGTTTCATTCCCAGGTTCTGGTGTTGCTGTATTTGCTTCATCACACGCTAACATCGAAGATGTTAAGAAGCAGCTTACAATTCAGACAATCGGTCATGATAAATTAAATCAGTTAAGACATGTAAGATACTTCAAGAACCTCGATGGTTTAAAGGCTCACATGAGAAAGCATGCCGATATGATGAGACCTAAGTTTGAAGCTACATTAGCAGTACTTGAAGAAGAACTTGGTGATACAGGTATTGGTAGCTGGACAAAGCCACACGGTGGTTACTTCATCAGCTTTGAAAGTTTAGAAGGCTGTGCTAAGGATATCGTTGCTAAGTGTAAGGAAGCTGGTGTAAAGCTTACTAACGCAGGTGCTACATTCCCTTATGGTTCAGATCCTAAGGATAGCAATATTCGTATTGCACCATCTTTCCCAACTCCAGAAGAGATGGCTCAGGCTGCAAAACTTTTCGTATTATGCGTAAAGTTAGTATCCGTTGAAAAGTTACTTGAAAGCAAGTAATTACTTATAAATTTAACTACAAACTCTAAATTCTAAACTAATTTCTAAAAACAACATTTAATTCAAAAAATAATTTATCTGTAGGTAATCATTTGGTATAATCTAACTGTTACCTACAGATTTTTTTTAGTAACAATATATCAACTTGGGAGGAAGATATGAGTAAAATTGGATTTATCGGAATGGGCAATATGGGATACGCAATGCTTAAAGGCGTTTTAAAGAGCTTTGAAGCAAGCGACATTATAATTACTAGCCCTAATAAGGAAAAATGTGAAAATATAGCTAAGGATACAGGGGTACGTTATGCTGAAACTAATGCAGAACTTGCTGCTAATGCGAAGTTTGTTGTTTTAGCCGTTAAGCCACAGGTATATCCAGAGGTTTTAAAGAATATTAAAAATGTAATCACAGGGGACAGCGTTATTATTTCCATCGCACCTGGTATCACAATCGAATCTTTAAAGAAGCAGCTTGGAGCTGACATTCGAATCGTGCGTGCTATGCCAAACACTCCAGCTTTAGTGGGAGAGGGCATGACAGGAGTTAGCTATTGTAAGGAAGATTTCTCTTTTGAGGAAAGAGATTTAATTGATAGCTTCTTTAATGCCTTTGGTAAGGCAGTTTATGTAGCTGAGAATCAGATGGATGGTGTAGTTTGCGCATCAGGTAGCTCACCAGCTTACGTCTACATGTTTATTGAAGCTCTCGCTGATTCAGTTGTTAAGTACGGAATTAAAAGAGAAGATGCCTATAAGCTTGTTGCTCAAACTGTTCTTGGCTCAGCTAAGATGGTTTTAGAGACAGGCGAACATCCAGGTCTATTAAAGGATAAGGTTTGCTCACCTGGTGGAACAACAATTCAGGGCGTTGCAGCACTTGAAGCAGAAGGCTTTAGAAATGCAGTAATTAAGGCAACAGATGCCTGCTATGAAAAGTGTACTAAGATTAAGTAATGATAAAACTAATAAATATAAAAGCAAGTTTAGGCTTAAGGATTTCTTTTAAAAGTCCAAGCCACAAACTTGCTTTTTTATTTTCATCTAATTATTAATTGTCAAGACTCGCTCGTAAGTCTAGCGCCGGATTCGGGTCTGCTGAAGCAGCCCCGAATTCCTGTCCGAATCCGTGCGCATCCTCGCAAAGCGTCTAACTCAGTCGGAGCTTGTACTCCGACTGAGTTAAATTATCTAGCCATGGCATCAATAATTTCACCTATATACATTGTGTGATAATCGCCTTCAGCATAGAATTTCTTGTCAATTTCTTTATCCATAAAAGTTTCAGCAGTAATAGGAACTGCTGCCATCTTCTTACATAAATAAACAAGGCTTGCTTCATCTGGAAATGGAATACCAAGTCTAGAATTAAGAGTTAAACCAGATTGCTCCCACTTATTATTGTCCTTGCCTGATAGTGAACCACAAACACTTAAGGCATTTCTCTTATCATCAGGTAAAAAACTAACTGAGAAAAAGTCTGACTTATCAATTAATTCCTTTGTAAATCTAGATTCTCTTACATAAATTGTTAAAACGCTTTTACCCCAGAAAGTTCCAAAGCCTCCCCAGCTTACTGTCATAGGGTTAGCTTCTACCTTAGTACCAGCTGTTACAATAGCCCATTCTTTTGATAACTTTTGGAATGGATTAATCTCGATTAAGTCTAATGGTAATGGTTGAAATACGTGCATTTTTCTCCTCCAAATCTATCTATTTCTTGATTATTTCAATCAGGACGTTTAATATATTGATTATATCATATATTTTAAAAAATGTGCCTATAATTGCACATTTTCAAAAAGAAAGGGAGAAGAAGATGGATAGTGTAAAACGTGTTGGAAGAGAATTAGTTTATAAGGGCTCAATCCTTGATATGTACAAGGATACTATGGAGTTTGCCGATGGTCATACATCAGACTGGGATTACCTTGATCATAGAGGAAATGCAGCAGCTGTAATTCCTATAACTAATGACGGAAAGATTTTAATGGTTAGACAATATAGAAACTCAGTGGATGGTCTTACTTTAGAGATTCCTGCGGGCTGCCTTGATTTTAAGGATGAAGAGACAAGTGTGGCTGCCGCAAGAGAATTAGAAGAGGAGACTGGCTTTAAGGCAAATAATATTGAGAAGCTCTTTACTATTGTAACTGCCGTTGCTTACTGTAACGAGTTAATTGACATTTACATTGCAAGAGACCTTGAAAAGGGACATAGATGTCTTGATGAAGACGAGGATATTAATGTTGAGTGCTATAGTCTTGATGATGCTAAGAAAATGATTCGCAAAGGCGAGATTATCGATGCTAAGACAGTGGCTGCTATTTTAGCTTATGCAGCATTTTACTAAGATTTACTAAAAACTAATAAGATTAAATAAGACCTAACGGGAAACAACTTCCGTTAGGTCTTTTATTTTCTTAAATTCTTTATTGATTAAAAATGATTCTATAATCTATCTGCGATTTCGTAAATAAGATTTTCTGAATCCTTCCATCCAAGGCAAGCATCAGTAATTGACTTACCATAAACGCCTTCGCCTACCTTCTGATTTCCTGGTTCGATGTAGCTCTCAACCATAACGCCCTTGCAAAGAGTTCTAATATCCTTGTTGTAGCGGCAGTTGTGGAGGATTTCCTTAACGATTCTAATCTGCTCCATGTACTGCTTACCAGAGTTAGAATGGTTTGTATCAATGATAAGGGCAGGATTTTCAAGGTCTCTTGCCTTATACATGTTAAAGAGGCGAATAACATCCTCGTAGTGGTAGTTTGGATTGTTCTGTCCGTGCTTATTAACGGCACCTCTTAGGATGCAGTGAGTAAGAGGATTTCCTTGAGTATTAACCTCATGTCTTCTATAAATAAATGTCTGCTTAGACTGAGCTGCCACAACAGAATTTAACATAACGCTAAAATCACCAGAAGTAGGATTCTTCATACCAACTGGAACGTCAATACCACTTGAAACAAGGCGGTGTTCCTGATTCTCAACGGAACGAGCACCAACAGCTACGTATGATAAAACATCCTCTAAATACCAGAAGTTATCTGGGTAGAGCATCTCATCGGCTGGTGTAAGTCCAGTCTCCTTAATAATGTCTATGTGCATTTTTCTAATTGCCACAAGGCCTGCATAAAGGTCTGATTTCTTTTCTGGGTCAGGCTGATGAAGCATACCCTTATAGCCAATGCCTGTTGTACGAGGCTTGTTAGTGTAAACTCTTGGGATAATTAAAATCTTATCTGCTACCTTTTCCTGCACCTTTGCAAGTCTGGTTGTATAGTCAAGGACCGCATCTTCATTGTCTGCTGAGCAAGGGCCAATAATAGCAATAAACTTGTCAGACTTTCCTGTGAAAACGTCTGCGATTTCCTGATCTCTTTTCTTCTTAAGTTCAATACATTCCTTACTTAAAGGATAAGCTTCCTTAATCTCCTTTGGAGTTGGAAGCTGCTTTACAAATTCAAAACTCATTTTACATCTCCTACATGTACTACATAATTTTTTAGAATAACTTCTGATGTATATCATACAACAATTCATATGTCATTTCTAGGAATTTATAGCTAAATATGTTAAAATGTGAACAAGGGTTTGTGAGAAAAAAGAAATAACGGAGGTAGTTTTAATGGGAAAAATTAGTAATAAAAGTGGAATAAATAGAGTTATTTGGATTGTACTTGATAGTGTAGGTATCGGCGAAGCACCAGATTCTAAGGACTTTGGTGATGTAGGAGTTGATACACTAGGACATACCTGGGAAGCTAATAACGGACTAGAGATTCCTAATCTTTTAAAGCTTGGCCTTGGAAATATTGACGGAGCTAATTTAAAGAGATTAGAAGATAAAGACATCATTGGCGCTTATGGAAAATTACAGGAAAAGTCAGCAGGTAAGGATACAACTATTGGTCACTGGGAAATGGCTGGTATTTATTCCCCTAATCCTTTTCCAACATTTCCTAATGGCTTTAGCGACGAGATAAATAACGAGATCATTAAGAGAGCCAAACTTCCTGGCATTCTTTGTAATGAGACAGCTTCAGGTACTGAAGTTATTAATAGACTAGGAGATGAGCATGTAAAAACTGGTAAGCCAATTATCTATACATCAGCTGATTCAGTTTATCAGATTGCAGCCCACGAGGATGTAATTAGTGTTAAGAGATTATACGAGATTTGTGAGATTGCACGAGAAGTTTTACAAGGAGATGTGGCAGTGGCTAGAGTTATTGCTAGACCTTTTGTTGGAACTAGCGGCAATTACACTAGAACTTCTAATAGACATGACTTCTCCCTTGTACCAACAAAGGATAACATTTTAAATAGACTTAGAGATGATTTAGGTCTAGATGTTTTAGCTGTTGGTAAGATCGAAGATATATTTGCAAAAGAAGGAATCTCAAGAGCAGTTCACACTAAGGATAACATGGACGGGGTTGATAAGACTCTTGATTACATGAGAGAGGACAATCAGGGCTTAATCTACACTAATTTAGTTGAGTTTGACTCAGCTTGGGGACATAGAAGAGATGCCAAGGCCTACGGTAAGGGATTAGAGGACTTTGATAGCCGCCTTCCAGAGATTTTCTCAGCTATGCGTGATGATGACATGCTTGTTATTACAGCAGATCATGGTTGCGACCCAACCTATTCTGGCACAGACCACACAAGAGAGTACGTGCCAGTGCTTATGTATGGTAAGGCTTTAAAGGAAAATGTTAATCTGCATACAGGTACTAGCTACGCAGATATAGCTCAAACAATCGCTGATATCTTTAATACTAGACCTACAATGATTGGTAATAGCAGACTTGGGGATATTTTAAAGTAAATAGCAAAGGGGATAGAGCTTATGAGAATGGTGGATTTAATTGAAAAAAAGAGAAATAAGGAGAAACTATCAAAAAAGGAGATTGACTTTATTATAAAGTCTTATACAGCCGGGGAGATTCCTGACTATCAGATGTCAGCCCTACTTATGGCGATATATTTTAACAAGATGGACAAGGAAGAAACCCTTAATTTAACCCTTGCTATGAGAGATAGTGGAGATACTCTTGATTTATCTGAAATTAAGGGCATTAAGGTGGATAAACACAGCACAGGTGGCGTGGGAGATAAGACTACTTTAGTACTTGGACCTATGCTTGCTGCTTGCGGTCTTAAGCTTGCTAAGATGAGTGGAAGAGGACTAGGTCACACGGGAGGCACCATTGATAAGATGGAGAGCATTCCAGGCTTTAAGACAAGTCTTTCTATGGAGGCCTTTGTAAAACAGGTAAACGAGCTTGGCATTGCAATTACAGGGCAGACAGGAAATTTAGCCCCTGCGGATAAGAAGATTTATGCTCTTCGTGACGTTACTGCCACAGTGGAAAATATTTCTCTTATTGCAAGTTCCATAATGAGTAAGAAGCTAGCTTCTGGGGCTGATAGCATTTGCCTAGATGTTAAGGTGGGTTCTGGCGCCTTTATGAAGACCATTGAAGATGCTAAAAAGCTTGCTAGCGCCATGGTAGAAATAGGCAAAGGTGCTGGTAAGTCAACTATTGCCATAATTAGTGAGATGGATGAGCCTCTAGGGCTTGCTGTAGGTAATTCCCTTGAAGTAAGGGAAGTAATTGAAAGCTTAAAGGGCAGAGGCCCTAAGGATTTAATGGAACTTGTTTACTGCCTTGGTTCTTATATGATTAAGTCTGCAAAGCCAGAAGTTAGCCTAGCAGATGCTAGAAAGATGCTTGAAGCCTCTATAACAGAGGGAACAGCTCTTGAAAAGTTTAAGGTTTTTGTTAAGGCTCAAGGCGGCGATGAAAATGTAGCAAATGACTATTCTTTACTTAAGATTGCCCCAAGAGTAATTGAGGTTTTATCAAAAGAAGAGGGTTATGTAGCCCACATCCAGTCTGATTTAATTGGCCATGCTTCTATGATTTTAGGCGGCGGCAGACAAAGAAAAGAGGATACAATTGACTACGGCGTTGGCATTGAGCTAAATAAGAAGGTTTCTGATAAGGTCCTTGAAAATGAATTGCTAGCTAAAATCTATGTAAACGACGAGACAAATCTAGCTAATGCCATAGATGATATTTATGAGGCCTTTAGAATTGAAAAAGAAGAGATTAAAGAGCCAGTTTTAATTAAAGAAATCGTAGAATAAACAATATTTTTTATGGGATTTTATCTATATATATGTATAAATAAATCCACTATAGAGATAGATTTTCTTAAAAATTCAACACAAAATTTTTAAGTTTGTTAAAGAAGTAACGTGCTTTATTACTTGTCTGAGGGCAAAGTTTATGGTAATATAGACATTGCGATTTAGATTTTTTAACTTTTACTATTATAGTGAAAGTTAAAAGGACTAAAATTTTTTGTAATTTTAAGGAGATATTAAGATGGAAGTTAGACCAGGTGCAAATCCTGTGGACGTAAAGACTTACGACACAGCAAGATTAAGACATGATTTTTTAATTGAGAACGTATTTGTTCCAGATGAGATTAAGTTAACTTACAGCCAGATCGATAGAATTATCGTTGGTGCTGCAACTCCAGTTAATAAAGAATTAAAGCTTGAAGCAGGTGATGAGCTTAGAGCTAAGTATTTCTTAGAGAGAAGAGAATTAGGTATTATTAACATCGGTGGTAATGGTACAGTTACTGTTGATGGAACAGAATATAATTTCAAGTATAAAGATGGTATGTATATTGGTATGGGCGCTAAGGATATTACATTTAAGAGTGCTGATCCTACAAACCCAGCTAAGTTCTACTTAAATTCAGCTCCAGCTCATAAGACATATCCTACAGTATTTATCGATCCTGCTAAGGATATTTTACCAGAAAACAAGAAGGAACTTGGTTGCCTTGAATCTGCTAACCACAGAACAATCAACAAGTACATCCTTCCAGGTCAGGTTGAAAGCTGTCAGTTAGAGATGGGTATGACTTGCCTTGAGCCAGGTTCAGTTTGGAACACAATGCCATGTCATACACATGATAGAAGAATGGAAGTTTATCTTTACTTTGAAGTACCAGAAGATGCTGTAGTATTCCACTACATGGGCGAGCCAACAGAGACACGTCACATCGTTATGAGAAATGAAGAAGCTGTTATTTCTCCAAGCTGGTCAATTCACTCAGCTTCAGCTACACATGCATATACATTCATTTGGGGTATGGTTGGCGAGAACCAGGACTTCGATGATATGGATGATGTAGACATGAAGGATTTAAGATAATTTCTTAGAAAATAAAAGGATTTCTAAGGCATTTTCTTAAAGACGTATAAATCTTAAGCTATATAAGATAATGTTATTTGGTTTACCAAATTTCATTTATAAATTAAAAAAAGAAGGAGATTAATAAAATGTCAGTTAATTTTTCACTTGAAGGCAAGATTGCATTCGTAACTGGTGCATCTTATGGTATTGGTTTTGCTATCGCTTCTGGCATGGCAAAGGCTGGTGCTAAGATCGTTTTCAACGATATTAAGCAGGAATTAGTAGATAAGGGTATTGCAGCTTATAAGGAAGCTGGTATCGATGCTACAGGTTATGTTTGTGACGTTACAGATGAAGATGCTGTTAACGCTACAGTAGAAAAGATCACAAAGGAAGTTGGTCCTATCGATATCTTAGTTAACAACGCTGGTATCATTAAGAGAATTCCTATGTGCGAAATGACAGCTGCTGAATTCAGACAGGTAATCGATGTAGACTTAAATGCTCCATTCATCGTATCTAAGGCAGTTATTCCATCAATGATTGAAAGAGGTCATGGTAAGATCATCAACATCTGCTCAATGATGTCAGAATTAGGCCGTGAAACAGTTTCAGCTTACGCTGCAGCTAAGGGTGGTTTAAAGATGCTTACAAGAAATATTTGTTCTGAATATGGTAAGTACAATATCCAGTGTAATGGTATTGGACCTGGTTACATCGAAACTCCTCAGACAGCTCCTCTTCGTGAGAGACAGGCTGATGGTTCAAGACATCCATTCGATGCATTCATCGTTGCTAAGACTCCAGCTGAAAGATGGTTACAGCCAGAAGAACTTGCAGGTCCTGCAGTATTCTTAGCTTCAGAAGCATCTAATGCTGTTAATGGTCATATTCTTTACGTTGATGGTGGTATCCTTGCTTACATCGGAAAGCAGCCACAGTAATTAAATAAAGAATAAACTAAATTATAACTTTCATTAGTATATAGATTTAGATTTTAGAGGTGTAGCAGTAGCTACACCTCTTTTTTATTTACATACTTTCTATACATATCCAATTATATCTTCTAACTTCTTATAAATATATATTTTTATACAATTCCCAGAGAATTAGATTCATACATATATCTATCTTCACAAAAATTTTAAGTTTTATCACCCTATTTACTAGCTAAATGAAATATTTTGTGTTAAAATACATTTAGTTTAAGTGCGTAACAAATTAATACAAATTAGGAGGCTTTATGAAATCTAAGTTTGGAATTAGTAAGAATGTTGATTTTGCTAAGGCTGTAACGGAGGCTTTAGGAGGCGTATCAAATCCAATCGGATTAGTTTATATTTGCCCATATGAAATGATTGAATCAGTGGGAAATGAACTAACTAGCAGATTCCCTGGTGTTCCGGTTTTAGGAACAGGTGGAATTTGTTATTACAATGATACAATTGATGATAAGCATCTTCAGATTATGGCTGTAACAGGTGGAGCAAAAATGGCAGCAGGTGTTATTAAGCACATTAAAAAAGCTCCTTTATCAGAAATCTATACACTTGAAAAGAGTGTACAGGAGGTAGGCGCAGGAACTGATAACACAATTTGTCTAGAATTTTGTCCTTACAACGAAGAAGTTGCTACATCAACTCTAAATGTTGTATTAGATAAGCACAAAATTAGTCTAATTGGTGGATCAATTTTTGATGTACCTGACGGAAAAGATCCTATAGTATATGTAAATGGTAAAATTTATAAAGATACGTTAGGCTATATGATGATTAAGAATACAGAAGGCAAAGTTCATATGTTTAAGGAAAATATCTATGCACCATCTGATAATCCTGTACATATTGCGACTAAAGTAGACTTAAACAAGAGAGAGCTTTGTTGTCTTGATGGCAGACCAGCTGCTCAAGTTTATTCAGAGGAAACTGGTGTACCTGTTAATAAAGTTTGCGATAATGTATTTGTTAATCCATTTGGTCGAGTAGTTGGAGATGAAGTTTACATTGCTTCCATGAAAGAACCAGGAACTAATGGTGGCCTTATTAATTACAAGAAGATTTATGAAAACGATGCTATTAGTATCTTAAATGTTCTTGATTATAGAGAAGTTGTTGAAGAAACTAAGAGAAATATTAGAAGTAAAGTTAGCAATCCATCTTGCATGATTTCCTTTAACTGTTGCTTTAGATATCTCTTCTTTAATAGCGAAAATTATACAACGGAATATCTAAAAAACATGGCAACAGTAGCACCTAATTTCGGATATATCGCCGGTGGAGAACAGTATTTAAATCAGCATGTAAATCAGACAATGGTATGTGCTGTTTTCGATTAAATTAAGGAGGTTTGCAATGTTTGGTAGAAAAGTAGATAATACAACAAAAACAGCAACAACTGAAAAGAAAATTGATCTAAACAAGGTATTTATGCCAATTGTGCAATCATCTAATCATATTATGATTCAGAAAAATAAATTAGTTGCTGAAGAATTAATTACATCAGAAAGCCTTCAGGATGTCACAAGTTCATTCGTAGAAGTTAAGAGACAATCAAGAGAAATCAATGACTCAGTAGTACATTTTAGAGATGAATTTGATGATGTAAGAAAAGTGTTAAATCATTTCGAAGAAATTATTGATAAGATGCTTGGAACTGTTAATGAAACTCATCAAAGCATGAATAATGTAAGAGTTTCTTCTCAGTCTGTAAATGAGACAATCAAGGCTGTTCAGGAAGTATTTGAGGAATTCCAAAAGAGCTTTGATGAAATCTTAGAAAAGGTAAATGCCATTAATGGTATTGCAAATCAGACTAACTTACTTGCCCTAAATGCTTCAATTGAGGCTGCAAGAGCTGGTGAATCAGGACGAGGCTTTGCAGTTGTAGCTGACCAGGTTAATAAACTATCTTCTGATATTAAGACATTAGTAGGTTCTATTGGGGATAGCATGGACAGATTAAATCAAAACAATTCAAGACTTATGGATTCTATTGATGATACACGTTCTGCTATGAATGATTCTATGAACCATATCAATGAAACTGAAGAAGTTGTAGATAACATCAAGGTTGTTGCCGATGAAATCGAAGATGGCAACAAGGGTATTGAAAGTGTTATTAATTCTTGTTCAGAGCACATTGATGAAATTACAGATACTATTCTTAGTTCTGAAAGATATTACGAATCCGTTTCAGAAAATATTGATTCTATGAAGCTTAAAATCACACAAAAGAGTTTCATTTTCGAGGAATTAACAAATATCCTAGATCAGTATCCTGAAATGATTGAAATCATTAAGAAAAGATTAAAATAATATTATACTCCTTTTGGCCCTAAACCTTAGTTGGTTTAGGGCTTTTTCCTTTTATAAATTGAGGGATTGTAGTATAATTGTAAGGTAAGTTATATTTAAAAAAGATGATTAAATCCAAAGGTTTTAATTGTTTTGGGAGGAAAAGATGAACAGAATATATAAGGCTTATCCAGGGGGTAAACACAAAGTCCTTACACTTAGTTATGATGATGGAAAAGTTCAGGATTACCGCTTGTTAGAGTTACTAGACAAGTACCATATTAAGGCTACTTTTAATCTTAACTCAGCAGTAAAAGATGACATTCATATTAGTCAAGATGAATGGCGCGAACTTTATAAGAATCACGAGGTTGCAGTGCATACAATGACACATCCAACAATGGCAAGATGCACTCCATACCAGATTTGTGAGGAATTACTAGAGGATAAGAATAATCTAGAAGAGATTATGCAAAGACCAGTTAGAGGACTTGCTTTCCCTAACGGTTCTTATAATGATGAGATAATTAACTTAGCAAAGTCACTAGGCTTTAAGTATGCAAGAGTTGCAGGTGATAAGTATGCCAACATTTGCGCAGCGAAACATTTTGCAAAGGAAGCCGAAGGCCCAATTCTACTTGGAGATGAGACAGGCTTTGGAATTCCGGAAGATTATATGCACTGGCTTCCAACATGCCATCACAATCACCATTTAGTAGATTTAGCTAAGGATTTTATAAATTTAACAAAGAAGCAGTATCTATACATGATGTATGTTTGGGGACATAGCTTTGAGTTTGATAGAAACGACAATTGGGAGCTTATGGAGGAATTCTGTAAGGTTATTTCTAATAGAGATGACATTTGGTATGCCACTAATTTAGAAATCGTTGAATACGACGAGGCCTTTAATAACCTACAGTTCTTTGCAAGAAATTCTTACGTTTACAATCCAAACGCTATGAGCGTCTTTGTTATGGCGAATAATGATAAATGTATCGAAATACCAGGAGGAGCTACTATAAAGCTTTTCTAAAGAAGGAGAGAGAACATGAGTTTTATTGAATTTAGGAACGTTTGGAAGATTTACAGAATGGGCAATGTCAAAATCAAAGCCCTAACTGGAACTAACTTTACAATTGATGAAGGAGAGTTCGTTGTAATTGCTGGCGCTTCAGGTGCAGGTAAGAGTACTATTTTAAACCTACTTGGAGGTATGGATAGCCAGACTACAGGTAAGATTATTGTAGATGGTAAAGAAATTAGCGAATATAACAACAAGAAATTAACGACTTATAGAAGGAATGATATTGGCTTTGTATTTCAGTTCTACAATCTAGTACAAAACTTAACAGTTCGTGAAAATGTTGAGCTTGCCACACAGATTGTAAAGGATCCTTTAGATATCGATGAAACTATTAAAGCCGTTGGCCTAGAAGATAGAATTTCTAACTTCCCATCACAGATTTCTGGTGGTGAACAGCAAAGAGTAGCAATCGCTAGAGCTTTGGCAAAAAACCCTAAGATTTTACTTTGTGATGAGCCAACAGGCGCTCTTGATTATAATACAGGTAAGCAGATTTTAAAGCTTCTTTATGATACCTGTAAAGAGAAGAAGGTAACTGTAGTTGTTATAACCCATAACCTAGCAATTTCAGCTATGGGAGACAAAGTTATTAAGGTAAAGAATGGTGCCGTTGAGTCCATCACCCTTAATGAAAATCCTGTATCTATAGATGACATTGAGTGGTAGGAGGAGAATATGGGTTTAGCTTTAATAAAAGATTTACTAAGAGAAATAAAACAAAGCTTTGGGCGATTCTTTGCTATATTTGCTATCTGCTTTATTGGCGTAGCATTTTTTGCAGGTGTAACCGCCTCTTCAAGCGATATGAAATCCTCATCTGATGCCTACTATGATGACTATAATCTTTACGATTTACGAATTTTATCATCAATTGGCTTTGACAATGAGGATGTGAATCAAATTAGTCAGGTGGAGGGTGTTGAAAATGTTTTCGCAAGCCACTACCTAGACCTACTAACTACAGTAGACGAAGTAGAAAAGGCTGTAAGAGTAACTAGTCTTCCAGATTCAGACGGGGTTAACAGCCTAAAGCTAGTTAAAGGTAGATTACCTGAAGCTGATAATGAATGTGTAATAAGATATGAAAGCACAACAGATTTGCCTGAAATTGGAGATGAGATAACATTTTCAAAGGGAGAAGAATCTGAAGTTAACGCCTTACTTGAGGGTGGCGAAAATCTAGAAGATGAAATTGCCAATACAAGCTACACAGTAGTTGGTTACGTATATACACCGGTTTATGTATCTTACTATATCGATTCAACAACAGTGGGAAATGGCACTTTGTCATATCTTGTTTTTGTAAATGATGAAAACTTTAAGAGTCAATATTATTCAGAAGTTTATTTAAATATTTCTGGAGCAAAGGATTTCTCAACTTATGATAATGACTATTTTGAATATTTAGAGTCTTACGAGGATGCAATTCTTGCAGTGGGAGATTCAAGATTTGAAGAGCGCTATAATAGTTTAGTAAGCGAGATTGAAGAAAAAAGAGAGGCTAGACTTGCAACTCTTAATGATGAGATTTATGCCCAGGTTGTGGCTAATCTAACTTCTATTTATCAGTCTTATTATCCAGATAGAGACGTTTCAGATATGATTGCTCCTTATATTGAGCCAAACTATCAAAAGGCTCTTGCAGAGTTTGACTATAGTTTGGTAAATGAGCCTTTTGATCAGGCACTAACTGAAGTGGAGGATAGAATTTCTAACTATACATGGCTTAGCCTTACAAGAAATGAATCCTACTCTTTTGTAGATTACAAGCAGAGCGCTAATAGAATGGGAGCCATTGCCACAGTATTCCCAATCTTTTTCATTGTGGTAGCAGGACTTGTTTGTCTTACAACAATGGCTAGATTAATTGATGAGCAAAGAGGCTTAATTGGTACTTATAAAGCCCTTGGTTACTCAAGATTTATTATTTCACTTAAATATGTCTTGTATGCCTTAATTGCTTCAATGATAGGTGGAATCCTTGGTTGCATTGTGGGACTAAAGATTTTCCCTTATATCATTATTAATGCTTGGAATATTATTTATCAAATTCCTGATATTGTGCCAGCTAACCACACAATTTTATCAATAATTGCAGTTTTAAGCCTAACTCTTACAACAATGATTGTTACAATAATTGCTTGTGGAGAAACAACAGCAGAAGTTCCATCAGAACTTATGAGACCTAAGGCTCCAATTAGTGGTAAGAAGATATTACTTGAAAAGGTGGGCTTTATCTGGAAAAGACTAAACTTTACAACTAAGGTAACTATGAGAAATCTATTCCTTTATAAGAAGAGATTTATAATGACAATTATTGGAATTGCAGGTTGTGGAGCACTAATTTTAGCAGGCTTTGGTATAAAGGATAGTATTAGAAGCTTAGTAACAAAGCAGTTTAGTGAGATTTTCCATTATGATTTAGTTGTGAGTCTAAATAGCAATTTAGAAGAAGAGAGCTTAAATTCTCTTACTTCAGATATGGATAGTAATTTACTTTATACTGATTATTTACTTGATTATGGCTACACTGAAACAGCTAGCAATAATGACAAGGAAATCGATGCAGGCATTTCAATTGTTTCTGATATTGATGCCTATAAAAATTACCTAAGCTTTAGAGATAGAAAGTCTCATAAGAAGGTAAATTTAACAGATGAGGGAGCAATCCTTTCAGAAAAGTTAGCTAGAGACTTAGGAGTTAAAGTGGGAGATAGCTTTACAATTAATGATGCTAATGGCGCTCCTATAACTATTAAGGTTTCTGGCATATGTGAAATGTATGTAGGCCATAGCATTTACATGACTGCAAATTATTACACCTCTATTACAGGGGAAGACCTTGGAGTTAATAGAATGCTTGTAAAGCTACCAGATTCAGAGGACGAGACAATTAATCTTGTAAGTAGCGACCTTATGGATAGAGAGCAGATTAAAGCTTTGACATTTTTAAATACTAATGTGGAGCATTTTGAAAATATGATCAAGTCCCTTGACATTGTAACCTATGTACTTATAATATCTGCTGGGCTACTTGCCTTTGTGGTAGTTTATAACCTTATAAATGTAAACATCTCCGAGAGAATAAGAGAAATTGCCACAACAAAGGTACTTGGTTTTTATAATTTTGAAGTAGGAATGTATGTCTATAGAGAGATTATTCTTCTTACTTTAATTGGTGGTGTATTTGGATTAATCCTTGGCCGTCTATTACATGTGTATATTATGACTACAGTTGAACTTGAAGATGTTATGTTTGGTAGTTATATAAGTGCTAAATCCTTTGTGTTAACCTACCTAATTACATTCATTTTCTCATTAATTGTAGATTTGGTAATGTACCCTAGATTATCTAAGATAAAAATGGTAGAATCACTTAAGTCGGTTGAGTAGTTTATTGGCAATTGCAAGCTAATTTGTGATATGTTATAATGTTTTAAAATTACAACTGCTTAAAATAAAGCGATGGAGGTTAAGACATGACTAAAGAGTTTGAGGATAGAGGAGCTAATTATACAGTTTCAGAAAACAATAACATTGGTGAAGTTAAGATTTCTGATGAGGTAGTAGCTATTGTTGCAGGTCTTGCAGCAACAGAAGTAGAGGGTGTTGTAAGTTTAGCAGGTAATATCACTAACGATATGGTAGCTAAACTTGGTATTAAGAACCTTGCTAAAGGAGTTAAGGTTTATGTTAACGAACAGACTGTGTCTGTTAGCTTAGTGGTAAATATTAAGTATGGTACATCAATCCCTGCTGTTTCTACTGTAATTCAGGAAAAGGTTAAGTCAGCTGTTGAAACTATGACTGGTTTAGATGTATCAGAAGTTAATATCAAAATTTCAGGCGTTAATATCGATGCTTAATGCATAGATAATTACGTAGATGTTAGGAGTTATATAATATGTCTAGAATGAACAGAACAGTGATGAGAGAGCATATTTTCAAGCTTTTATTCAGAGTGGAATTCCATGACACTGTCGAATTTGAACAACAAATTTCTTTGTATTTTGAGAATTTAAGAGAAGGAACTAAGGAAGAGAGAGGCATTGATATTAATGAAGCGGATTATAACTACATTCATGATAAAGCAATAGCTATCAAGAATAATCTAGCTGATATTGATGCTAAGATAAATGAGATTTCAGAAGGTTGGCCAACAACTCGTCTTGGTAAGGCAGAATTATCAATTATGAGACTTGCAACCTATGAAGTAATGTATGATGATGACATTCCAACGAATGTAGCGATTAATGAAGCTATTGAACTTGCTAAGAAGTATGGTTCTGATAATGCACCATCATTTATTAATGGTGTACTTGCAAAGCTTAATAATTAATTTGGAGAGATAATAAATGGCCGGAGTATATACTGTAACTCAGATCAATTCCTATATAAAGAACATGTTTCAGCAAGATTTCGTTCTTAAAAGCGTTCAAGTAAAGGGAGAGATATCGAATTGCAAGTATCATAGCTCCGGTCATATTTATTTTACTTTAAAAGATGAGACCGGAGCCATTGCTTGTATTATGTTTGCTTCCAATGCGAAAAGCCTTAAATTCACCCTTAAGGATGGTTTGGCTGTAAATGTACATGGAAGAGTAGATGTCTATGAACGCGATGGTAAATATCAGCTCTATGTCACAAGCATAGAAGAAGATGGAATTGGAGATTTAAATAAACGATATTTAGAATTAAAACAACAATATGAGGAAATGGGTTTATTTTCCCCGGAATATAAAAGACCTATTCCTGCCTTTGCTAAAAGAATTGGCGTTGTAACTGCAAGAACAGGTGCTGCCATAAGGGATATTATTAATGTTTCAAAGAGACGAAATCCTTATATTGAGATTGTTCTATATCCCGCATTAGTTCAGGGAGAGAATGCCAAATACTCAATTGTAAAAGGCATTGAAACCCTTAATAAACTAGACCTAGATCTTATTATTGTTGGTCGTGGCGGTGGTTCCATTGAGGATTTATGGGCTTTTAATGAGCCTATGGTTATTGAGACGATTTTTTATTCTAAGACACCAATAATTTCTGCCGTAGGTCATGAAATTGACTTTACACTTTCTGACTTTGCAGCGGATTTAAGGGCCCCAACACCATCGGCGGCAGCAGAACTTGCAGTTAGCGATATAACTGTTATAGAGAATACAATAGATAATCTTAATAGGCGCTTAGACCTGGCTATGTCAAGAAAAATTACAAGCTACAGGGATTTAATCTCTAAGTATGAATTAAGACTTAAATTCCTAGATCCAATCAATGTAGCTAATAAAAATCGCGAGGATTTAATTAGACTTGAAGAGCAATTAGAAGACGCCTTTAGTAACATTTTACAAAATAAAAAGAACAAACTAGAGCTTTTAATTACAAGGCTTGAGGGGGCAAGTCCTCTAAAGAAGCTAAGTTCTGGCTATTCTTATGTGGAGCATAATGGAAAAAATGTATCCTCAATTAAGGACGTTAACACAGGGGATAGCTTAAATATCTACCTAAAGGATGGTAAATTAGAGGCTATAGTAGGAGGTAAAAGTGGCAAAGAAGATTAAAGAAGAAGTGATTGAAGCAAAGGCTGATAATGAGCTTAATTTAGAAGATAATAAGGAATTTAGTCTAGAAGAGTCTTTTACTAGACTTGAAGAAATTATTGGCGCCCTTGAAGAAGGAAAGATTGGCCTAGATGATTCTTTTAAGTTATATAAAGAGGGTGTAAGCCTTGTTAAGGACTGTAATAATAAATTAGATAAAGTAGAAAAAGAAATTATTATTATTAATGAAGATGGAGAGATTGAAGAGACAGATGGAGAATTTTAAAGAGCAACTAACTAGTCAGGTTGATTTTATTAATGATATAATTGATGAGAGATTGCCAAAGGAAGAGGGTTACGCCCTTGAGGTAATTAAGGCTATGAACTACAGCGTAGATGCTGGTGGTAAAAGAATTAGACCTTTAATTATGCTTGAAAGCTACAGACTTTGCGGTGGTAATGACTGCAATGTGCTTTACGACTTTATGGCAGCTCTTGAGTGCATTCATACATATTCACTTGTTCATGACGATTTACCAGCCATGGATAATGATGAATACAGAAGAGGTAAGTTAACTACACATAAGGCCTTTGGCGAGGATATGGCTATTCTTGCAGGAGATGGCCTTTTAAATTATGCCGCTGAGCTAATTCTTAATAGAGTTAACGAAATCTCAAAGGATGCTAAGGAAAAGATTAATAAACTTCTAGATTCTGACCTTAATGAAGCTAATATGACAATAGTTAAGAACAAGATTAAGGCAGAGACTAGAAGAATTACAAATGCTACAAATGCCGCCAATGTAATACTTTCAAAGGCAGGTGTTTACGGCATGGTAGGTGGACAGTGTTTAGATGTGTATTTAACTAATAAGCCGGTTAAGGCAGAGGAGTTAGATTACATTTTCAAAAATAAAACTGCTGCCTTAATAGAATGTGCCTTTATGGCAGGCGGTTATTTAGCAGGTGCTAATGAAGAAACAATTACTAAATTAGAGCTTGCAGGTAGATTTATTGGCCTTGCCTTCCAGATTCAGGACGACATCTTAGATGTTACAAGTACTACGGATGAGCTTGGAAAGCCAGTAGGTTCTGATGATAAGAACAATAAGACAACTTATGTGACTTTATATGGCATGGATAAGGCAAATGAAGATGTTAATTCCTACTCTAGAAAGGGAATTGAAATTCTAGAAGAAATTGGCAATAACGAATTTTTAATTGAATTAGCAGTTATGTTAATTGGCAGAAAAAAGTAGATATAATAAGCCTTACAAAGGTTTAAAATTTGCCAAAAATACAGCTAAATGCTAAAATTAGTTTTCGTTTAAATAAAATGAAAGTGGTTGAGATGAAATTATGATCCTTGAGAAAATTAATAAACCTGGTGATGTGAAAAAATTATCGCCAATTGAATATAATCAGTTGGCAGAAGAAATAAGAGACTTTCTTATTAATCATATTAGTAAGACAGGTGGACATCTTGCGTCTAATTTAGGCGTTGTTGAACTTACAATTGCATTACATTTGGCTTTTGATTTACCAAAGGATAAGATTATTTGGGATGTGGGACATCAGTCTTACACTCATAAGATTTTAACCGGTCGAAAGGACCAGTTTGACGGGCTTCGTAAGTTTGGTGGAATGAGTGGATTCCCTAAGAGAAATGAAAGTAATTATGATGCCTTTGATACAGGTCATTCATCTACATCTATCTCGGCAGGTCTAGGTTACGTCTGTTCTAGAGACTGTCAGGGTCAAAACTACAGCGTAGTTTCAGTAATAGGTGATGGTGCCCTTACAGGGGGTATGGCCTATGAGGCGCTAAATAACGCCTCTTCACTAAAGACAAATTTCATTATTGTTCTTAATGATAATGCCATGTCTATATCTAAGAATATAGGCGGTGTTTCATATATGTTAAGTGATATTCGTTCATCGGATTCATATATTGATTTTAAGGAAAATTTAGCTAATTCTTTATATAAGATTCCAGGGGGCAGCCGCATGGTTAGCGCCCTAAAGAAGACTAAGAATAACCTAAAGCAGATTATCCTTCCAAATCAATTGTTTGAAAGTATGGGAATTGCTTATCTAGGACCAGTTAACGGTCATGATACAGAAAAACTTATTAAGACCTTAAAGGTAGCCAAAAGAATTAATGGCGCAGTTATAGTTCATGTGGTTACTCAAAAAGGTCGAGGCTATAAGCAGGCGGAGAGAAATCCTAGTAAGTTCCACGGTATTGCTCCATTTGATGTAAAAACTGGAAATGTTTTAAACAAGCCAAAGAATCCAACTTATTCTAGTGTATTTTCAGATGCAATTTGTCATTTGGCAAAGAAGGATAAGAAGATTTGTGCAATTACAGCGGCTATGCCAGATGGAACGGGCCTTACTAAATTTTCAAAATGGTTCCCGGACAGATTCTTTGATGTGGGAATTGCAGAAGAACATGCCACAACCTTTGCAGCGGGTATGGCAGCAGGGGGCATGAAACCCGTATTTGCAGTATATTCTTCCTTCCTTCAAAGAGCTTACGATCAGATCCTACATGACGTTTGTATTCAACAGCTTCATGTGGTATTTGCCATAGATAGAGCGGGACTTGTAGGTGCAGATGGAGAGACTCATCAAGGTATATTTGACCTTTCTTTCCTATCTTCAATTCCTAACATGACTATCTTTGCTCCAAAGAATGACTGGGAATTAAAGGAAGGACTTAAGTTTGCCCTTGAAGAACATAACGGTCCAATAGCCCTTCGTTATCCAAGAGGTGAGGCTTGCACTGACTTCCACGAATTTAAGGAAGAGATTGTGCTTGCTAAGTCGGAGATTTTATATAAAGAGAAAGATATAGCAATTCTTGCAGTTGGTAGCATGGTTAAACTAGGGGACGAAGTTAGAAAAAGACTTAAGGCTAGAGGCCTTAATGTAACCTTAGTTAATGCTAGATTTGTTAAGCCTATTGATGAAAAGCTTATATTAGAGTTAAGCATGAATCATAGTTTAATTGTTACTTTAGAAGAAAATGTAGCATCTGGAGGCTTCGGTAGAGCAGTCTGTCAGATGATTAATGATACAAAATTAAAACCTAGATGTTTAGAAATTTCTCTACCAGATGATTATATTGAACATGGTAGTGTTGATATTTTAATGAAAGAAGCTGGAATTGATGTGGATTCCATTGAAGAGAGAATCCTTTCAGTTCATAAGGAGATATAATGGCAAAAGAAAGATTAGATGTTTTATTAGTAAAAAGAAATTTAGCACCTTCAAGAGAGAAGGCTAAAAGCATTATTATGGCTGGCATTGTCTATGTAGATGGCCAGAAGGAAGATAAGGCTGGTACTACATTTGCAGAAACAGTTAATATTGAGGTTAGAGGCAATACTTTAAAGTATGTTAGCCGTGGTGGTCTTAAGCTTGAAAAGGCTATGGAAAACTTCGATGTTACACCAAATGGCAAGGTTTGTATGGATATTGGTTCATCAACAGGTGGCTTTACTGATTGCATGTTACAAAATGGTGCTGTTAAGGTTTATGCAGTAGATGTAGGACATGGTCAGCTTGCTTGGAAATTAAGAAACGATGAGAGAGTAGTTTGCATGGAAAAAACCAATATCCGCTATGTTACACCAGAGGATATTGATGATAAGATTCAGCTTGCAAGCTGTGATGTTTCCTTTATTTCTCTTACTAAGGTTTTAGGCCCTGCAAAGGAATTATTAGCAGATGATGGCCAGATGGTTTGTCTTATTAAGCCACAGTTTGAGGCTGGAAGAGAGCAGGTTGGAAAACATGGCGTAGTTAGAGATAAGTCAGTACATGAAAGCGTAATTAAGATGGTTGCTGATTTTGCAATCTCAATAGGCTTTGAGTGCTTAGCCCTTGATTTCTCACCAGTTAAGGGACCTGAAGGTAATATTGAATACTTAATTCATCTTCAGAAGCATACAGAAGGCAGTTACGAAGAAATGCCATTTAATATTAGTGATGTGGTAAATGCTGCACACGATTCATTAGATAAATAATTTAAATTAGTAGATAAATGTGTTTTGGAGGCTCAAATGAAAAATTTTTTTATTGTAGCCAATCCTTTAAAGGATAGGGAGGGACTCTATTCCAACAGAATATGCCAATATATAAAGAATATGGGCGGAACTTGTAGCATTTATAGTTATGAGCTAATTGGGAATGCTTGTAATTATACGGACTGCAAAAATATTCCTGAAGGTGTGGAGTGTATAATTGTGCTTGGTGGAGACGGTACTCTAATTCAGGCCTCGGATGATCTAAATGGCTTAAATCTTCCGTTTCTAGGGGTTAATATTGGAACTCTTGGTTATTTAACAGATACAGATATGGCAAATGTCTATGACACCATCGATTTGCTCTTTAAAGATCAATACCTAATTGATGAGCGAATGATGCTCAATGGACAAATCTATCGTGACGACAAACTTATCTTTGAAGAGACCGCCCTTAATGATGTAGTATTAAATAGGTCAGGTAATCTCTCTATTATGGAGTATGACGTCTATGTAAATGATGAGTATTTGACTACTTACATGGCGGATGGCGTGATTTTATCCACTGCCACAGGCTCAACAGCCTACAGCTTATCTGCAGGTGGTCCAATTATTCAGCCAAATGCCAATCTTATTTTAATGACTGCAATTTGCCCACATTCTCTTAATTCAAGAAGTATTATTTTTGGAGCAGAGGATTGCGTAACTATAGTTATTAAAGACAATAAAAAGGCGGCAGATAGAAGAGTTGCAACCTTTGACGGAGAAAAATTTATTGATTGCTTACCAGGGGATAAAATTAAGGTATGTAGATCAAAGAAGATAGCCAAGTTTATTAAGACCAACAAGGCTTCTTTCCTAGAAAGAATAAGGGATAAAATGTAATAAAGAAATGTAAAAAAGGAGAAAATTTTAAAATGAAGAATGCAAGACAACAAAAAATTGTTGAGCTTATTACTTCTTACGATATAGCAACACAGGATGAATTAGCTAAGGCCTTACTTGATGCAGGTTATAACGCTACTCAGGCAACTATATCAAGAGATATTAGAGAGCTTAACTTAACTAAAGTAGCCTCTGGTTCAAAAAGCCAGAAGTATGCCCTTCCTACTAATGAAAATGTAGCCCTTAACGGAAGATTCGAAGGTGTTTTAAGACAGGGCTTCTTATCATGTGACGTGGCTCAAAACATTTTAGTAGTAAAGACAGTTTCAGGTATGGCAATGGCTGTTTGTGCGGCCTTCGATGCCCTAAAGTGGCCTGAAATTGTAGGTGCTGTTGCAGGTGATGACACAATTCTTTGTGCTATTAGAACTGAGAAGGAAGCTCTTGAGGTTATGAGTAGAATTAGAAAGTTTGTAGCTGAGGAACCAAGTCACAAAGATGGAAATGAGGACTTTGAGTAAAGAGAGGTAGTGGGGTGTTAGTTAATTTACATGTAAAAAATCTTGCTCTTATAGAGGAAGAGAACATCGACTTTGAAGAAGGTCTAAATATTTTAACTGGCGAAACTGGCGCTGGTAAATCTATAATCCTAGGTTCAATTAACGCAGCTCTTGGTGCTAAAACTAGCCCTGATTTTATTAGAACGGGCTGCGATTACGGCCTAGCCGAAGTAACATTTTATGTAGAAGATGAAAAAACAAGACAAGAGCTTAAAGAGCTTGGTATCTTAGATATTGATGAGGGGGAATTAGTGATTTCTAGAAAAATTTCTCCAAGCCGTTCAACTATTAAAGTAAACGGACAATCTTTTACATCAAGTCAAACAAGGCAATTAGCCAATCTCTTAATTAATATCCATGGACAAAGAGATAATCAGATTTTAATAGATGAGAATAAACAGCTTGAGACCGTTGATGAATATATTAAAAACGAAGCAGCTGTAGTTTTATCTGACTTAAAGTCTGCCTATAAAGAATTTAAAGAGGCTAAGCAGGCCCTTGAAGCACTTAATATTAACGAGGAAGAAAGAAATAGACAAACTTCTTTCCTTGAATTTGAGATTAATGAAATTAGTGCCGCTAATTTAAGTCCTAATGAGGATTCTGATTTGGAAAATGAATACACAAAGATGAGAAATTATCAAAAAATCGTTTCTGAATTAGCCCTTGTATCGGAAAATCTATATGATGGTGAAACTAATGTATCTGATATGATTTCAGACATTTTAAGACATACCAATAAGGCCCTTGAATATGATGAAGGCCTAGAGGATTTATCAAACACTTTATCATCTATTGAGGATTTAATTTCAGATGTGGCACATCAGGTTTCAAATTACATGGATGATTTAGAATTTGATGAAGAGAGATTTAATGAACTTGAGGAAAGACTTGATTTAATCAATAATCTTAAGATGAAATATGGTAAGACTATTGAGGATATATTAGAAAATCTTGATAAAAAGCAGGCTTTACTTGAAGAATACTTAGATTTTGACAATGTATATAGTAAAAAGAAAAAGGAAGTTACAGCTAAAGAAGAAGAGTGTAAAAAACTTGCAGCTAAGCTTAGTGACCTTAGAAAAGCTGGAGCTAAAAAATTAGAAGCTGCTTTTGTTAAGGCTCTAAAGGAACTTAATTTCCTTGATGTTAAGTTTGAAATTGACTTTAGTGAAAGTCCACTTAGTGCAAAGGGTGTTGATAAGATTACCTTTATGATTAGCACAAACCCAGGTGAGGAGATTAAGCCTTTATCAAAGGTTGCCTCTGGTGGTGAGCTTTCAAGAATTATGCTAGCGCTTAAAAGTATTATGGCAAGTAAAAATGATCAGACTAGTTACATTTTCGATGAAATTGATGCAGGTATTAGTGGTAAGACAGCCTCTATGGTTGCAGCTAAACTTCTTAGTCTATCAAATTCAAATCAGATAATTTGTATCACTCACTTACCACAAATTGCAGCTATGGCCTCTAAGCATTTTATTATTGAAAAGGCCTTATCTAATAATAGAACTATTAGTAATATAAAAGCTTTATCTGAAGAAGAGTCTATTAAGGAACTTGCTAGACTTCTTGGTGATGGAGAGATGACAAAAGCAACTCTTACTAATGCCAAGGAATTAAAAAGTCGTTCTAAAAACTTGAACTTTTCCTAAAGGTGGAGTATACTTTAAAAGTGTTTTAACAGGATTTTAATAATTCTGTAATAAAATAATGGAGAGGAAGAGTATGCGCAAGAGAGTATTTAAGACATTTGCAGCAACTTTGTTGATTACATCACTTGCAGCTTCAGCAGTTTTTGCTGATGATGATGTAACAACTCTAAAGAATCAAAAGAGTCAGGCAGAAAGCACACTTGATGATTTAAAGAATCAGTTAGCTTACGTGCTTGTACAGATTGATGAATTAGAACAACAAGCAGCTGATTTAACTGAAGAGAAAGAAGAGGTTAATCAACAGTTAGCAGAGGCTGAAGAGAAACTTGCACAGCAGTACGATGATATGAAGTTACGTATCAAGTACATGTACGAGGATCAGTCAGCAACAATCTCAGATGTTTTCTTATCTTCTGCAGACATGAGTGAATTACTTAATAAGACTAACTACTTACAGTCAGTATACACTTATGATCGTGAACAGTTAGATGAGATGGCAGCTACAGCACAGGCTGTTGCAGATCTTAAAGCTGAAGTTGAAGAAAAAGAAGAAGCTTTAGCACAGACAAGTCAGGAATTAACTGACAAGCAAGCAAGTCTATATACTACTATTGAAGAGCAGGAAGCCTCTATTGAAAACTACGATGAATTAATCGCAGATGCAACTGAGAAGGCAGCCGCTGCAGCAGCAGCTAGGTCAGCAGCATCAGCAAAGAAGTCAACAACAACTACTACAACTACAACTACAACTACAACTGTTACAGCTAATAATAACAGTTCGGTAGCAAACCAGATTGTAAGCATGGCTTACTCATATACTGGTTATAGTTATGTAAGTGGTGGTGCTTCACCATCTACAGGTTTTGACTGTTCTGGATTGATTTATTACATTTTCAATCAGTTAGGAATTTCCGTTTCAAGAACATCCTCTGGACAGGCATCAGGCGGAACTAGGATTTCAAGTATTAGTGAAGCTCAACCTGGCGATATCATATGTTATCCAGGACATGTAGGTATCTACGTTGGTAATAACATGATGATTCATGCACCAGTACCTGGTAAGAAGGTATGTACAATTAATGTATATGGATTAGGAATGTCTATAACATCAATTAGAAGATATTGGTAAATTTAGAATATCTCGTTATTTAACTAGTGTTTGGAAGTTAAATATGTTATAATAAGTGTGGTCTGTGGCCACACTTATTTTTTTTGCTATTTTTGCCATAGATTATTAGCTTTAATGGAGAAGTAATAAAGCTAATTTTTTAGCCTTAGGGAGAGGCTAAATTAAAGCATATTTTATATGTTCTAGGAGGGAAGGAATGAAAAACGTATTATTTATAGCATCAGAGGCGGTACCTTTTATTAAAACTGGCGGATTAGCTGATGTTGTAGGTTCTCTTCCAAAGTATTTTAACAAAGAGGAATACGATGTAAGAGTAATGCTTCCAAAGTTTATGTGTATACCTTGGGAGTACAGAGAAAAGATGGTCTATAAGACACATTTCTATATTGATCTCGCTTGGAGAACTCAGTATGTAGGTGTGTTTGAACTAGAATGGGACGGAGTAACTTTTTATTTCATTGATAATGAATTCTATTTCGGTGGTCCAAAGCCTTATAGTTGGATCCATGAAGATATTGAAAAATTTGCCTTCTTTAGTAAGGCAGCTCTTTCTGCAATTCCAGTAATCGGATTTAATCCAGATATTATTCACTGTCATGATTGGCAGACAGGTTTAATTCCTGTTTATTTAAAAGAACGTTTCTCACAGGGTGAGTTCTATTCAGGTGTTAAATCAATTATGACAATTCATAACCTTAAGTTCCAGGGTATCTGGGATTTAAAGAAGGTAAAGGATATAACAGGACTTCCTGATGAATATTTTGCTCCAGATAAGTTAGAGGCTTATGATGATGCTAATTATTTAAAGGGTGGTATTGTTTATGCCGATAGAGTTACAACAGTTTCTGAAACATATGCCCAGGAAATTAAGACACCATTCTATGGTGAGAATCTAGACGGACTTATGAATGCTAGATCTAATTGCCTAAGTGGTATTGTAAATGGTATCGACTACGAAACATACAATCCAGAAACTGATACTAACTTAGCTGCTAATTATAATCAGATTACTTTCCGTAAGGAAAAGTGGAAGAATAAGGTAGCACTTCAAAGGGAACTTGGCTTAAAGGAAGATAAGTCAAAGTTTATGATTGGTATTGTATCAAGACTTACAGATCAGAAGGGTCTTGATTTAATTGCCTATGTTATGGATGAGCTATGTAGTGAAGACGTTCAGTTAGTAGTACTTGGTACCGGTGAAGAACGTTACGAGAACATGTTTAGACATTTCGATTGGAAATATAATGACAGAGTTTCAGCTAATATTTACTATTCAGAAGCAATGTCACATAAGATTTATGCGGCTTGTGATGCATTTCTTATGCCATCACTCTTTGAGCCATGTGGCTTAAGCCAGTTAATGGCCCTAAGATACGGAACAGTACCTATTGTTCGTGAAACAGGTGGTCTAAAGGATACAGTTGAGGCTTATAATGAATATGAAAGCAAGGGAACAGGCTTCTCCTTTGCAAACTATAACGCTCATGAAATGCTTGGCATTGTAAACTACGCAAAGGACGTTTACTACAACCACAAGAGAGAGTGGAATAAGATTGTAGATAGAGGCATGAATGCAGACTTCTCTTGGAAGACATCTGCTAAGAAGTATGAAGAGTTATATAGATCTTTATACTAATTGCTTTTGTAATTCCTATTACAATTAATTTTAGAATTTATTTTTGTTTTATTCATCTAGTCAAATTAATTTGGCTAGATGAATAAAATGTTTTTTGAACGCAGTGTAAGCAATCCCCGCTTCAAAAGCGTAAGCTTTAAGCGGGGGTATAAAGCTTACTAGTGTCAGAAGGGGTTAAAGCCCCTTCTGACAGGTGGCACAAAGTGCCACTGCGTTCATGAGGAAGTAGCGAAGCGGATTCCGAATGTCCGCTTTACAATATTAGATGTCTTTTATCTTCAAAAAATAGATAGTTGAAAGTTAGAATTGTTCTGAATTAGCCTTGATTTTAGTGCAAAGTTATGATATTCTAATTAAGCGCGCGGATGTGGCGGAATGGCAGACGCAGCAGACTCAAAATCTGCCGGTGGTGACATCGTGCGGGTTCAAGTCCCGCCATCCGCATTAACTTAACCACTTAAGTCAGTTGGCTTAGGTGGTTTTTTTAATTTAGTCGGAGAAATCCTAAGCAGGGATAAAAAGGAGTCTTATATGAAATGTAAAGATTTTCAAAATCAATTCGAAGACTTTGATAAATCAAGATTATCATTTAAAATGAATGAGGATTTTATTAATCATCTAAAAACTTGTCCCGATTGTAGGGAAGAGCTTGAGATATATTACATTGTTAAATATGGATTATCCGATGATGATATAATAGATAATCAGATGAGATCAAAGGAAGAGTTTGCCAACAGGCACGCTTTTCAAAAGCTCTTCGATTCTCTTGATTTTGCAGGTATAGTAGACTTGAAATTAAAGCTTGAAGAGCAAAAACAAGAAAGAATAAAGAAACGCAGAAAGCTTAATCGATATTTCCTAATGACAGTTAATATGCTTATGCTTTTAACTTGTATAATCTGGTTTATCATAAACTATTTGTAATTAATTGGAGGAAAAATGAGAAAGAAGATTGTATTAATAGATGGTCACAGTATCTTAAATAGAGCCTTTTATGGCATACCTGACCTAACAAACAGCGAAGGAATCCACACTAATGCCATGTATGGATTTCTTAATATCATGTTTAAGTTCCTTGATGAGGAAAAGCCTGACTACTTAACTGTAGCTTTCGACTTGCCTGTCCCTACCTTTAGACATGTAATGTATAAGGAATATAAGGGCACAAGAAAGGCCGCAGCACCAGAGTTTAAGCAGCAGGTGCCCCTTATGCAGGACCTACTTAGAAGCATGAATATTAATGTTGTAACTTGCGAAGGCTTTGAAGCAGATGACATTATTGGAACTATTGCAAAGACAAGCGCAAGAGACGGACTTGATGTAGTAATCGTCTCTGGTGATAGAGATTTACTCCAGCTTTGCGAGGAGCATATTAAGATTAGAATTCCAAAAACTAAGAAGGGCGGCACTGAGGTTGAAGATTATTTACCTGAAAATGTTTTCGAGACCTACGGCGTTACACCTCTTGAATTTATTGATGTTAAGGCCTTAATGGGCGATACATCTGATAATATTCCTGGTGCTCCTGGTATTGGTGAGAAGACAGCCACTAAGCTTATTGCCCAGTATAAGTCTATGGAAAATGTATTTGAGCATTTAGATGAACTAAAGCCAAAGCAGAAGGAAAATATTGGAAATAACATTGAAGTTTTAAGACAAAGTAAAGTCTTAGTTACAATTAAAACAGATGTAGACCTTGGCTTTAAATTAGAGTCAGCAGGCCTTGATGATATGTTTAATGCAGATTCTTATGAATTATTTAAGCGTTATAACTTTAAGAATATGTTATCTAAATTTGATAAGGACATGCCTCAAAAAGAACTTGAAGTTTACGATAATTTCAAGGAAGTTACTGAATTTAGCGAGGTGGAAAACATTTTTAATAAAGTAAAGGAAATGGTAGAGAGCAGCAAGCAAATCGGTTTGGCAGTACTTGCAGAGGAAAGTTTATCAGGCATTGCCCTTAGTCTCTCAGATGAGGAGATTTACTATATTCCATGCACTGGTTTTGTGAATGAAAACTACCTTGTAACAAGACTTCGTGAGGCAATTAAGCTAGCAGATGGCAGATTAATTGTTACTTCAGGCTTGAAATCTGTTTTGAAATTTTTGGACACAACAAGTCTTTATGAATACTCAGATGTCCCTGAAAATGCATTCCTTGACGTATCTGTTGGAGAATATTTACTTGCACCAAACAATGAAAGCTACGACTATGTAGCCCTTGCAAGAACTTATATGGACACTAACCTGCCAGCAAGAGCTGAGTTAATTGGTAAGGACAACTTAGAAAAGGCTAGCCAGACTAATAATGAGAATCTAGTTAAGTACGCTTGCCTACAGTCATACATTTACTTAAAGGTTGCCAATAATATCCTTGATAATTTGAAAAAAATGGACATGTATGACTTATTTATTAATATGGAAATGCCACTGATCTTTGTTTTATACGAAATGGAAAAGCAGGGCGTAAGAGTAGATAAACAGGAATTAATTGACTACTCAGCAGTTCTTGCAGAAAGAATAGAAGACCTTGAGGCAAGCATCTATAAGGCTGCAGGAGAGGAATTTAATATTAATTCTCCAAAGCAGTTAGGTGTTATTCTTTTTGAAAAGCTTGGCATGCCTGTAAAGAAGAAGACAAAGAGTGGTTATTCAACTGCCTCTGATGTCTTAGAAGAGTTAGCAGTGGATTATCCAATTGTTAATGATATCCTAGAATACAGACAGTTAGCTAAGTTAAAGTCAACTTATGCTGACGGTTTAACAGAATATATAGGAGAGGATGGTAGAATTCATTCAAACTTCAACCAGACAATTACAGCTACTGGAAGAATCAGCTCTACTAATCCAAACCTACAAAACATTCCAATTAGAATGGAAATGGGTAAGTTATTTAGAAAGGTATTTATTCCAAGAGAAGGCTTTAGCTTTATTGATGCGGATTACTCACAGATTGAGCTTAGAATCCTTGCTCATATGTCAGGGGATGAAAAGCTTATTGAAAGCTACAATTCAGACGTAGATATTCATAGAGCTACTGCATCTCACGTATTTAACACACCGCTTGAAGATGTAACTGACCTTCAAAGAAGAAATGCCAAGGCCGTAAACTTTGGTATTATCTATGGAATTAGCTCCTTTGGTTTAAGTAAAGACTTAAGTATTTCAAAAAAAGAAGCTAAGCAGTATATCGATCAGTACTTTGAAAGCTACCCATCTATTAAGGACTTTATTGATGGCTTAGTTGAGAATGCTAAGGAAAATGGATACTCAATCACTATGTTTAACAGACGTAGACCTATTCCTGAATTAAAGGCATCTGACTTTAAGCAAAAAAAATTCGGTGAAAGAATCGCCATGAACGCTCCAATTCAGGGAACTGCAGCAGATATTATTAAGATTGCCATGATTAGAGTTTATGATGAATTAAAGAAGGCAAATTTAAAGTCACACCTTGTTTTACAGGTTCACGATGAATTATTAGTAGAGGTTGCTAATGATGAAATCGAGAAGGTAAGAGAAATCATTGAAAAGGGCATGAAGGAAGCTGCTAAATTAAAGGTATCCCTTGAAATTGATTTAAATATTGGTAAAAACTGGCTTGAATGCCATTAATTAAAAGGAATAATATGAAAACAATAGGTATTACAGGAGGCGTGGGGGCTGGAAAGTCCCTCGTCCTTTCTCTTTTAAAGGAAATGACAAACTGCGAAATTATAATGGCAGATGATGTGGCAAAGTCCATGTATTTTAAGGGAAATAAGGCCTTTGAAGACTTAATAGAATTCTTTGGGGAAGAAATTCTAAATGAGACAAAAGATGCCATTGATACAAGTAAGCTCTCAAAGATTATTTATAATAATCCCAACAAGCGAATCCTTGTAAATAGCATAGTTCATCCCTTAACTAAGCAGGAGATTATAAAGAAAATCACTGAGCATAAGATTAAGGAAGACGTGGATTTTTGCTTTGTTGAGGCTGCCCTTTTGCTAGAAGATCACTATGATGTATTTTGTGACGAGACTTGGTACATTTTCGCAAGTAAAGAAACAAGAAGGCATAGATTAAGAGAGAGTCGTGGCTACTCAGATGAGAAAATCGACAAAATCTTTGAGGCCCAGCTCTCAGAAGAAGACTTTAAAAATAGAACAGACCATACAATAGACAATGATACAAGTATAGAGAATATTAAAGGAAAACTTGCTAGTTTGCTAAATTTATGATATATTAAAAATAATTTAAACGTGAATTTAATATACTAGTTGACCTTACTTTATATTTAGGGGGTATTTGGGATGGAAACACGAATTGGTCTAGACAGCCTTGTTTTCGGGTTGGACATCGGAACAAGAAATGTTGTAGGTGTGGTTGGTTGTGTAGAAAATGACATCTTTAAGGTTGTAGCTATGTCTGAGAGGGAGCATGAGAGCAGATCTATGCTTGATGGTCAGATTCATGACATCTACAAGGTTGGAGAGAAAATCCTTGAGGTTAAAAACGACTTAGAGGCTCAACTTGACACTAAACTTAAGGATGTGTGTATTGCTGCGGCTGGTCGAGTATTAAAGACTATTAATACAAAGGGCATAATGGAATTTGATGAGGAAACAAGAATCACTAAGGATCACGTTTTCTCTATGGAATTACAGGCCATTGAAAATGCACATAAAAAGGTAAACGAAGAGGATACCGAAGCGAAATTCTTTTGCGTAGGTCATTCCGCTGTAAGATATCTTCTTAATGGCTTTGAAATTAGCAATCTTGAAGGCCATAAGGCAAAGAAGATAGAAGTAGATTTAATTGCTACATTTTTACCAGAAGAAGTTGTAGATAGCTTGTATATGGCTGTGGAGCACGCTGACCTAAAGGTGGCTAGCCTTACTCTAGAACCTATTGCAGCTATTAATATTGCAGTACCAGAAAACTTTAGACTGCTTAATCTAGGTTTGGTGGATGTGGGAGCTGGAACTTCCGATATTTGCCTAACTAAGGATGGCAGCATTATTGCCTTTGGCATGATTCCTGTGGCAGGAGATGAAATCACTG